>Ga0210408_10000693_pt1 | contig 39353 bp, 64 predicted proteins | sample IncBWH4MmetaG_FD_155471 | JGI IMG/M metagenome (GOLD analysis project Ga0210408, IMG submission 155471) | Forest soil microbial communities from Barre Woods Harvard Forest LTER site, Petersham, Massachusetts, United States - Inc-BW-H-4-M | ecosystem: Environmental > Terrestrial > Soil >...
CATCTCTTGGCCATTTTTAGACTCAATGACTTCTTTAGGAATGTAATCTAAAATACGTTTTCCGTCATTCGTAGAACTATCCCAAATGACCTTTTTGGCTTGACTGTAAGTAGGTAATATATGAAAAGCTGTCCAACCTGGGTTAGCTAATAGTTGAAGTATGCACCAATTGAAAGCAGTAACATCTTTCCCTCCCCGTCTATGTACTACCCATACTGCTCTTTTTGTACCAGTATTAAGAGCTTGAATTATCCTTCTTTGATAGTTCCTTGGATGAAAGGTTAAGTCCAGTTGCAAGGCCATCAGGAACCACCAGATTTATTACAGTTTTTTTGTTAGACTCTTCTTCTTTTTTTAGAGACGCATCGTAAGCTTTTTCTTTTCTTTCATATTCGTGATAAAGAGGATCGTACATTCCTTCGCACCTAGTATAAAATACTTGTGGCATAATATCGTTACAAGCTGCTTTAAATCTATTTAAACCTATATTTTCTTTAGCTAATACTAAGGCCTCCGAAAACTCTTCATCAATAGAAGCATAATCAGGCAATCTAGTAACGCTAAATCTTCTCGGCGAACTAAAGCCCGCTAGATTTAAAGCATCCGATTGATATGACCATTCAACTAGCTCTTTTGCAAGTTTTTTTAAGTCTCTGGGAGGTCTTCCATTGGGTTTTTCGTGAATTATTTCTTCCATGCTTTACATCATACATATATAAAGTTTTTTTTGAACCAGTAAGTTCTAATTACTTCTTGACCTTTAGCTTCTTCAAGAGCTCGTCGGCTTTTTTAAGAACTTCTCTCGTCTCTTCAATCAATTCATTCCTAATGTGAGGATTATCATCCAAAGATAGACGAAATTTGCCTCCCCATGATCTTATAGGCTCTGGACATTTGTGCTCTAATTGACAAACGCATTCTAAATTATGTTCTCTACATTTATCGCATTCATCTGACATTTTTTTCCTTTTTGAATCAATAGGTTTTATTTAACTACTGCATCCCTCTTTACACTCATGAACAATTTCCCATTGATATTCTTTGAAAGCCTCATTCCAAATTTTATTGCCCGTAAACTTTGGAACTCTAGAATGCAATAAATTGCATGATAAATATTTTTTTACATTCTCAGGAATATCGCTAATAGAGGTAAGTCTTTCTTTATCTTTTTTTTTATGATTCACTTTGATCTAGTTCCTAACTTAATAAAGTTGTTCATTTTATCCACAACGTTAGTTAATTTTTCCATTTCATCTTCTAAAAATGAAATTCTTTCTTCAAATTCTTTGACATGGCATCTACAGAAATCATATTCTATGCCACATTTATCGCACTCATTACTCATTCGGCATCCTTTAAATACTTCCAAGCTACAACATTAGGCAAATTTTCCTTAGTTGTGCAATCCCAAAAATAAGATAAATTTTCCACATATTCAGCGCATAACCCCTTGTCTTTATAAAAATACGCATATGTTTCGGAATCGTCCTTCAATTTAACTATAACTTTAGTGCCTGTACACTTTGTTTTAGGCAATCCATCTTCGATTTTATTCCAATCCCCTTCTACAGGTTCTCTAAGATGTGAGCAGAATAAATCCATAACTAAATGTCTTTTCATAAAATCACCCTCACAGGTTTATTGACAGGTTCGTATCTTTCGTTTACGTGGCTTGCATTCACATCGGTAATACCAAAAATAGGATTATAAAATTTTCCGTTATCATAGTTCTTCTTTCCTAAATCTTTCCTCAACAAATTTGTCAACCCATTGAATAACGTCTAAGTTTGTCTTACATTCATTATTTTTGAAAAATTCTATAAACTCGACTATAGACATCAAAATGATTTCCTTCATTTTACTTTTATAGGACTTGTGAAGCTCATCACGATCGTTAAAAGTGTTTACAAGGTCTCTCACTAATTTTTCTTTGTCTTTAAGCATTATTCATCCATTTTTCTTTTAACAATCTTTAGGTCAACAAAATTTGAAGTGCCTCCCATTTCCATCGTTAAACTTTTTTTAGCTTTCAGTGCTTTTTCTTCCGTGGAATATATACCAATACATTCTACAAATGTTTCGCATAAATAAATAAGCATATAAACTTCCATGTTAATTCTTAGGTGACTTTGGTAATGGCATCCAATATTTCACTTCTTGGTTTACATCGAATCTATCAAAAAAATTCACGGTATCTACTCCGTAGTCAAGATGAACGAGAACTCTTTCTCCGCAATTGGGAAGTTTATCTTCGACTCTAACCCAATTTGGTTTACTCATTTCACATTTAATACAAATTGGCTCGTAATGACCATTGCAATTTTTATTTAAACATTGCATATAAGCTCACTAATTATTTCCCTTCTTTATGCATATGAATGATGTGATTCTTAAATTCCTGGTCTTGTAATGCTAGCCTTCCCTTAAATTCAGCGTCTTGTCTTTCAAGTTTTCCATGGAAATCCTTAATCTCTTCCTGTATGGTCCTTATCAAATTTAAAATGTCTCTTCTGTCTGCAGCTGAATCTCTCCTATCTGCAGAAGCTTCACTCCGGTTCAAAGCGATGTCCTGTTTCAACCAGATAAACATGCCCAAAAGTGCTATTAATAAAATTGCAAATTGTCCCCATTCCATATTTATTCCTTAGGTAATGCTTCTTCAACTTTTCTTAAATCCTCAATATTTTCTAAATAATATTTTTTGAACCCTTCCAAATCTTCTTTTACGTCTGTTCTTATACGACCTTCCAAAACATTTTTTCCCTCGTAAAGATCCAATAAAACCTTAAGAGTCATTTGAGGTATTATATCCGAAACTTTACTATTCGTAGATTGACTAATTCCAGCCAATGAATAAACCATTTCATTGAACATCCTACCATATAAGGATACCATTAGTGATACATAGCCATCCTGATTATTCATATTGGGAGTTATATCTAATTTTCTTCTCATTTCAGATATCATCTTCGTTTGAATCAACTTAAAGTTTTCATGTACATATCGTGATAATTCTTGAATTTTTTTTTCGTCTCTATAGTAATTTGCAAATTTATCCATAAATTCCTTTAAGTTGATTTTAATTCGTTTTTATTCCATATCTTTTAACGTCTGATAATATACACTATGTTACTTTTCAACTGTACGAAATTACCGTACAATTGGTTGTGAGCCATTGTGGAAAACTCTAAACAAAAATCGTACACTTATGAACAGTAAAATCTTGATCATTTTTCATATAATTCCTTTTGTAAGGATTCTTCAAGCACTTCAAAAGCCAAATTCATTTCTCCGAACAATCTTGCCACAAATTTAGGTCTGTCCTTCATAGGAACGCTATCAAATATGCTCTCTACCAATATTGCAGTAATCGCAGTGCAAAAAAGATTGTGATTATCGCATTCGTGTGAAATCTTCAATATTTTATCTTGAATATCTAAAACTACATCCACTTCATCTTTAGATATATTAGATGGTTTCATAAGACTTCCATATTTTATCATATACCTCTCCTTATTAAAGCAATCGGCTTCCGGCGATAACCTTAGGTTTTTTTGATCGAAAATAGGCCTAATTTCATGTACGAAGTATCCTTCCTTTCCAATAACGATAGCACTTTCATAAAAGTAGTGAATCATTTTACCTTGATACAGAGCAATTTAGCAAAAACTTTTTAATTAATTGAAAACTTTATTTGGTTATGATATTTTCCTCTTGAGAAAAGACCCATTCGATTTGGCGCGGCGCTACACAGTGTAGCGTTCGTGCTTTTACTTTTTCATCTCCATCTCTGCATCACCTTTAAACATACTTCTACAACAGAAGTGATCATCGCAGAAGCATGGATCATCAATACCCGAAATCCAAGTAGCCTTTTCGTCACAAAAGCTGCATTTCCTTTCAAATATATCAAATAGATCCTCTAGCAAAGACATCATTAATTTATCTGGGCTTTTTCTTATTTCTAGGCCATCCACAGTAGGTACACTTATCTCCATGAGACTGAAACATGTCACACTTGTTGCAGTACCAACCTGCTCCGGGAACTTCTATAGCTTCATGTTCAAAAGTCACACAATTTAAATGTAAAGCGGCTTGACATTCAGGACACTGTAGGCTAACTCTCACTTCGTAATCATCGGCAAAACTTGAGGCTACTAATAGTATGCCTATCAATAGCATGAATCGAAACAAAACACTGTTCTCATATAGCCTTGAGTGATTTTTTCTTCTTTTCTTCATGTCTTTTCTAATGTTATTAATTTCTTCATTTAGCCATGACATGGTTTAGTCCTTTGTTGTGAATATATAACATGCCTGATGTTATAAATTTTTTCAATTTATTGTAAACCTCCCGTTAGTTTTATAGGATATTTTGTTTTTTTCTCGTATGTAGATTTCACAAATTTTTACTTACCATTCTTTATCAGGTTATCCAAATGATCTACCATATGGTCTCTATATTCTTTTCTTTCTTCAAATGGTATGGTATCCAGTATAAATTTAGCTAATAGAGCAGTTACAGCCGGTCCAGTAGCTGGATCATCATTATATCTATGCCTAATCAATGAAAGATCCATAAATATTTCAAATGACTTTTCAAAGGTTTCTTGTATAAATTCCTCTTCTTCAGTGAGCTGTTTTTTATTTGCCATATGAACTTCTCCTTTTAAATTGCGCATCAATGATATATAAAGTTTATTTGTTGTTGTAAAGGATTCTTCAAGCAACTTGTCTGTAATACATTTTCGCAGCCATGGCTCTTTTGTACATAAATCCAAAGGGACTAACAATTTTTTTGCCCTGGCCTTCGTACCAAATGTAGTCTTCATAAGCTTTTATAATCTCAGCCTCAGAAAATTTCTTGGTAAGAGTTTGTTTTTCATCTTCATTCAAAGGCAATTTTTCAAGAATTGAATAGGGTTGGACTTTGGCATAGAGTTTTTGGACTTTTTCAGCATTTTGTAAATGCGTACCATTAGTACTAATACCTTCTTTTTCTTTAATAGTATTATATATAGCGACATTCTTAGCGACATTCTTAGCGACATCAGCAGGCAAAACAGAGGCCTTTTTTTCCTTTGCAAGTCTTAGGTATTTTGGCTCATCAAAATCTACATCTATCAGGTCACTTGGGATAGAATAAATATTAGAGGTATAAGCCCGTCTCTGACTTACCAAAAATCCTAATTGTATGAGATTTTTTAATGCCCTATTTACCGTTCTAGTAGAGCACCTACAGTATTCGGCTATATAATATATTGAAGGAATAACCTTATCTAAGTTACGGATCATCGATTGAAGAAGTCGGTATATAGATTTCGTTTTTAAAGAAAAAAGATTCCACAGAGAAAATAAAGAAATTTCTTTCATAACACAATCCTTTTATGTTTTTTGTTGCAAAAAAACAAAGATTGGATATATGCTATGGGCAACTTTTGTTTGTCCATAACATACTTTGCGATGTAGTAGGATTTTTGAGGGTCCTATTATAACACATATCCAAAGTTTGTATCTTCGAGGGCTAGGATTCAGTTCCTGGCCCTTATTTTTTAAATGTACTGTCTAAACTAATATCCTAAATCATTATTTTCAACCAAATTCACATTTCGCTTTCCATTTTCACACGGGTATCGTAGAATCTTTCGCATGCAATGTTTCTGTGTCGTTTGTTTGTGAAAATTATGCCCATCGAAAGGTGGGCATTTTTATTCATCTTTTTGGTTTTCGCTTTCTACCCAAGCCTGTAATTTCTTTTCAAAACAGAACCTAATCAAGTCTTCTGCCGAAATTGCTCCGTTAGTAGCTTCTGAGAGAATCTTTGCCGTCCTGTATTCCGGAACAGTTTTTCCATTACAAAAGTTGCCTATCATTGAAGGATTCATCCCGCACTTCTTAGCAAACTCTCGATATGTAATATAGTTAAAGTGTAAATAGTCTTTTAAAGTATTAATATTTTTTGTAATTTTCATTTTATACCTATGATGGGACATTATGAATGGACTTACAATTTAATACAACGAGAAAAAAACACTTGCGGGCTATAACTTTATTGTGTTATATTTCAATACATAACAAAAGTTTAACCTAAAAGTAAAACAATTGTTTACACAAACAAACACAGGAAAAATATGGCTACATTACAAAATTTACAAGCAGAGTGGGATAACTTAGAACCTTCAGATTTCGAAAATAATTACTCAAGGAATCTTGACGAGACTATTTATAACCCTGAAATAGCTTTAAAAAATCTTAAAAAAGTTCTATTCGAAGATGAGTCTTACATTGAAGACGGGGTAATCTGGGAATCTTTAAGGTGTGTATCTAGATCATTAGACATAGAAAATGTGATAGATGATGAATTTCCAATATCGGGTATGTCAGTTATTCAAAAAACTGTTATGAGAAGAGAAATGGAAGCTTTCAAAAAAGATCACAAAGAGATGCTTTCTAGAATGAGCAGGCACCTCATCACATTGAAAGAAGCCTTCTATGGAAGCGAATCCATCAATACTTTTGAGGTAAACAATGCTATCAAAAATATTGAGTACATGGTCTATGGATACCCTATAGAGTCGAAAAAACTTAACATTGTAAGGAAAGGATAATTTTATGACAGTAGCAGTAAGAGAAGAACACAATTTCGACATGATTTTACAAGACGTAGAGACGATGCAGCGTATGTGCTCTGCATTAATGAAGACTAAGCACTACCAAAAGATGGGGGAAGATGGAGTTTTTGCAATAGTCCAGAAAGCTAAATCTTTAGGAATATCCCCTCTAGAGGCTCTAAACGGTGGTTTATACTATGTTCAGGGAAAAACTGGAATGTCATCGGAAATGATGGCTTCCTTAATTCGTCAGAAAGGGCATAGCGTTATAAAAGACGATCGTTCGAATGATAAAATTTGTATTCTGAAAGGCAAGAGGGCTGATAATGGAGATACCTGGACAATTTCTTTTTCTATGGAAGATGCAAGGCGTGCGGGTTTAGCTAAGAATATGTATGATAAATACCCTGCTATCATGCTTTACAATCGCGCTATGTCTATGTTGGCCAGGCAACTATTCCCAGACGTAATTAAAGGCGCTGGATACACTATGGATGAGCTCAAAGAGATATCAGAAAGCAAACATATCCCTTTTAAGCCAGAGCCAATAAAAAGCGAATCTTTGGAGTATGCAGCCTTTGAAGTCTCTACTGTAGTTTCTGAAGATGACGCAAATCTGTTACAAGAATATTTTGACGGTTGTTCGTCAGATTATCAAGAGAAGTTCAATGAATGGATGTCAAAAACCCTTGGAATAAATTCGATAACTAAATTGAACTCTCAAGATTATGAGAGGGTAGAACGAGTATTGAAGACTAAGTACGAAGAAAACAAAAAATCACAAGACAACCAGGAATTAGAACATGCAACAGGTTAATTTAAAACAAAGAAGCCCTGAGTGGTACGAATTCAGAAGAAATCATATAGGTGGCAGCGATGCTGCCGTATGTTTGGGTGAAAGCCCTTATATGAGTGCACATGAATTATATTTAGAAAAATTAGGGTTAGGAAAGCCTAAACAAGTAAATAGCTACATGCAACAAGGAATTGACCTTGAAGAACCAGCTAGAAGCGCTTTTGAAAATATAATGGGAATATCTGTATTTCCAGTATGCCGGAAATCCCGACATACTGATTTCATGATGGCTAGCCTAGACGGTTTAGATATGGATGAAAAGATAGCCGTAGAAATAAAGTGTCCCTCCAATATGACCTACCACCAAATGGCTTTAGACGGTCAAGTTCCAGATCACCATATGCCTCAGTTACAACATCAACTTTCTGTTTTAGGGCTTGATGTCGTTTACTTTTTTAGTTATACTCTATCGTCACATGCAATTGTGGAAGTGAAAAGAGATGAAAAGTATATAAAGAATTTAATTGAAAAAGAGAAGGCTTTTTGGGATTACGTTCTTAAAAAAGAGCCTCCACCTTTAACAGAGAAAGATTATGTTTTTTGTGAATCACCCGAATGGAAGGAGCTTACAGATGAATGGAGAACCCTCAGCGACCTCGAAGATAGAAAAGAAGTCATTAGGAATCGTCTCATCGCTATTGCGGGAGAAAAAAATGCGAAAGGCAACGGCTGCACTCTTACGAAAGTCCACAGAAAAGGAAACGTTGTTTACTCCAAGATCGAATACCTGAAGACAATAGATTTAGAACCATATAGGTCACCCCCTGTAGAAAGTTGGAGGTTATCTATGAATGGTTAAATAACCATGTACAAGTAAGGATAACATATGTCAACCGCAACACAATTAGACTTCTTCGAGCCATACGATGAGTCTAATGCTTTACGCAACTTAGTAGTATCTGAAAAAGAAAGCAATCGCAAGACCGCTAAAAAGTTATTTGCATTGAATTCTCAGCTAAGGCTTGAAGTTATGTTGTTGCGGAGTGACCTAGAGTGGTTAAAGGCACAAGTGAATAAAAAGACAGAGATATTGTCTTTCAACTTAGAAAAATAAAGAACATAAAATGACTCAAGAACAGAAAACAAATCTATTTAAAAAGTACGCAGAAACTATAGTCATCGTATCTACAATATGTGGGTCTTTGATATGGATGAATGGAAAATTCAATACAATAGAAAAAGATATAGCGATTATAAAAACAGTACTTATTATGAAAAATATTTTGCCTTCAGAGATAGCTAAGCAGGAGTAAATGGATATATTATATCTCTTCGCATCCCTTGGAATCATATACATTCTTTTCGAAATCCTACTAGAATTGAATGACATAAAATCTAAAATGACAAAACCAAAAGAGGATGATATCAAGTAAACATTGACGTTTTTTGACTTTTCCTTACACTAATTTTAAGTAAGGAAAAAATGACCTCTCAAGCATGGCGTGAAATAGGTGGAAAGAAAATATTCGCTAGAAGCATTTGGGAGGCAAATTATTCTCGATATCTCGAATTTCTAAAACAACACAAAAAAATATTAGACTGGGAACATGAGCCCAAAACATTCTGGTTTGAAGGTATAAAAAGGGGCTGTGTAAGCTATAAACCAGATTTTCAAGTTTTCAACCTTGACGGAACATGGGTTTGGTATGAAGTAAAGGGCTATTACGATGCGAAAAGCCTAACAAAACATAAAAGATTTCAAAAATATTTTCCTGAAGAAAAATTAATTTTAATAGATAAAAACTGGTTCTCACGCAATAACAGGCAACTTTGTGGCCTTATACCTGGATGGGAAAAAGGTTCTGATCGACAAAATATATTCAAACAAAGTAAAAAAACATTATGAATGAAGATTTTAAAACACAAGTTATCGTCGTGGTAGGAGCAATGATAGTGATGTTATTATTCGCTTCCATAGCTTTGTTCATTTGTGGATGTACAATATCTTTACCACCAATTTAAGGAATATTTATGAAAGAAAGTCCAAAAGCAAAAAAGAAAATTCACAAGGTTATGAAGGAATTTAAAGAAAATAAACTCCATAGTGGATCTAAGAAAGGACCATTAGTTACTGATATTAAACAAGCCAAAGCTATTAGCATGTCTGAAGCTGGTGTAAGCAGGAAAAAGAAAAAATGAATGAACCGTATGAAATAGCAATGCTAGTAGCTTCTGTTATTTTCTCAGCATTAGTATTATTATTTTTCTATATAGTCGTTTTCGACAAAAAACAAACACAGGAAATTCACATGGACAAAAAGATAAAGAAGGTTCTTTCTAAAGAGAAAGGAGCCGTAAAAGAGACAAAAGAGTTATTGAAAATGGACAAAAAGCACGACAAAAAAATGGAAAAGTGCAAAATGAGTATGAAGAAAAAATAATTTTTTGCGAACCCTAGGGTTTTTTGAATGTTTAAACTTTTTTCATGGTATTCCATATCCATATCAAGGTCCTTTAGGTTGGCCCTAGGGTTCGCATTTTTACCGATGATAATTTGTTCTCAAGATTTAGAAATTGATCTAAAAATTCTTAAGTTATTTATCTGTGATGTACAACAGTCTTTATATTCCTGGGAAGATGTACATAATCCACGTGACTATGGATTTGATCCCGAATATGTCAAAGGGCGTATAGACGCTTATGATGATCTGTTGAGAAGATTCGAAGAAATTTATCGAGAAACGTCTCAGAATTAACGTGAGACGGCTAATACATATTTCAGTGTTACCAAGTCAACATCTAGTGGAACGGCTAAATTTGAACAGGTAAAAAACATGCCTAGATCAACTGTTGGTATATTTGTTGCTAATGGGCTATTAGTAATTTCTGTACCATTCACAAAGAAACTAACGCTTGTTCCCCCTGAATTTACAACTATTTTTAATCTATCCCATTGTCCAGCTGTGACAGTATTATTAGAATTTGCAGAACTTCTAGATGACGCGCTAGATGTTTTTCCTACCCAATTACCCGAATTTGTTCCGCTAGCATAGTTAAAATATACTCCATTTGCTGGCTCAGTCGTTGTGGCAACAGTCGTTGTGTCAGATAGTCCCAAATATATGTTATTAGCACCTGTAGAAGGAACTCTGATTACCATTTCCATAGTGACGGTACCATTAGCCAAAAGAAGTGGGAGATTACTAGTAGCTCCATCAGTTTTTAACATACTACCTGCTGAAGAAGTAGACGCTATTCTAACAATTCCCGGATGATTAGCGACTCCATTTACTGGTCTTACTCCACCTGAATTTTCCCAGTTGGTATCCCCGGAAACTCCGGATGAAGTAAAATAAAAATCATCAACTATAACTGAAGTGCCAAATGATGTATCAGGGGGAGAACTTGAAGCCGAAATAGTAGGATTTCCACCAGTTCCATCCTGATTAGTGATAGTTATGCCTGTTCCTGGAGTCAAAGTTCTTCCGTTCCATACTCCTGTAGATGTATTAAGAGATTGAAATCCTTGTGTTTGAGCATTTACTGCGTTATTTAGTGGCATTTTTTATCCTACTCTTGTTGCTGAAATTCTAGCGTTGCACGGAGATGTTGTTGATGAATAAACTACTAACATGACCAAGTAATAAGTTGTACTTGTTGAAATAGTTTTTCTAACAGACGGAACCGCAAGTGTATTGATGACAAAATTAAGTGAAGCATTGTTTTGTGCAAAATCTATTCCAGCAGTTCCAGTAATTGTATTATCAGTTGTTGATATATTAACTTGCATAGCTTGTGCGATAGCAGTTCCACCAGTTGCAACTGTATATCCCATCCCTGAAATATCCCAAATTCCTGCAGTCAAAGTAATGCTACATATAGTTTTTGGGGTATTAGAGGTAACGGCGACTGCTGTTGCTGTAGCTTCAATTCTTTCTCCTATAAATCCAGCTGGAGGAGCAGTGTTGGTGTTATTTCCCTTCATCTGCACACCTGTAGAAAGAACAGCAAAATTCGTAGTATCAATGGCGGGTACTCCGCTAGCACTTGTGGTTAAAACTCCAGAGTTAGCAGTTGCAAGTGCTGACATTACATTTGTAGAAGAAGCATATAGCAAAGTAGAAACGGCATTTGTATTTGGATAGGTAGAGGTAGTATAAACATTATTGGTACCGTCCGATCTTAGAATAGTTCCAGCACCACCGCTAGCACTAGGATATGTAGGTGTGCTATAAGTAGGATCTGCGGCAGCTCCCCCGCTTTGCAAAACTTGTCCGGCACTTCCTGTCGCCGTTGCCACAATAGAGCTTGTACCCTCACCTATTAAAACACCATGGGCTGTATAAGTTGACGGTGTATACGGTCCGATCAATGAAATAACTGGTGTTGTAGTTCCATTAGCTACACTTACTTGGTTAGCAGTTCCTGAAACACTTGTTACAGTTCCTGAAGTAGCTGGAGATATCCACGAAGGAGGAGATCCTGTAGTAGCTGTCAAAATCTGTCCTGTAGTACCATTAGCAAGCCATGAAGGAACTCCAGTGGTTCCAGAAATCATGGTTCCGTTATTAGCGGCTGTGATTCCTCCAATTGTATTACTTGCTGAGGAAAAAAGTACCTGATTAATAGTTGTTGTATTTGGATATGTGGCAGTAGTAGCAACCCAGTTTGTTCCGTCTGCTCTTAGTATCGTTCCTGTGCCTGAAGCTGAATTGGGATAAGTAGGTGTTGATGAAATTATATTAGTTCCGTCTGAAATGTGTATTTTTCCAGACGCTCCAGCTGTAGCCGGATAAGTAGGGGTCGATGCTACCCAATTCGTACCATCGCTTTGTATGATTTTTCCTGAAGTTGCAGAAGCATTAGGAAATGTTGGCGTTGATGCTACCCAGTTTGTTCCATCTGCAACTAATACTTTTCCTGTTCCTGTGGCAGTAGACGGAAAGGTAGCTGTAGAATATGTAGGATCTGCACCGGTATTTGCCTGTAAAACCTGTCCTGTTGATCCAACTGATGTAGAAGAAACTGCATTGCTAGCTCCTCCAACTAAAACACCATGCTGCGTAACGGTAGATCCAGTAAAAGCAGTTCCTGTAAATGTTTGTATGCCTGTTGATGTAGCGTTTACTGCATTTCCTGCGGGCATTATTTTTCTCCAAATTTCTTTATGCTAAGGTCCAGTTTCCTACTACAGACACAGCTCTCCAAGATACTCCAGTAGCATCAAATCTAAGTGTCAAAGAGTCTCCTATCGCCGTGCTAGTAGCGGTTCCCGCAGCTGAACTTACCGCAGATCCTATACGTATAGTTTGTCCGGTATTACCAGTAACAACAAGAGCTCCTGCCGTAGTACAGTAATATATAACAAGGTCTCCATCTGCTAATCCTCCTGTCGCAGGTAATGTCCTTGTCACAGCCGCTGTTACAAATTCACCGCTATTTAAAACACTTGTTGCACTCGCCGCAACCTGAGAAAATGGAGGGCTTTTAATTGTAAGAGTAGATCCAGAACCAGAAGTTTTGGAACCGGAAAGGCCTACAATATTCCAATTACCTGCTGTTGGGCTTAAAGCCCCTCCAGAATCTCCAGTAATCGTATTGGCTACTCCAGTGCCGGAAGTTGATACAAATCCGTTTGCATCAACCGTAAACTGCGTTGAATTGAAATTCGCTAATCCTACCTTTGTAGCATCTGTGGCCGCTATGGCTTGGGATTTTTGAACATTTACAGTTAAAGTGCTTGCAGCCCCTGAGGTTACAACTGGAGATGTGCCGGCAGCTGTAGAAGCTCCAAATATATTCCAATTACCACCAGTTGGACTTAATGCACCGCCACTTTGACCTGTTATTGTTTTTCCAGTAGTAGTGCCACCTGCCACTTGAAGGCTTAAAGTATTTGCCCCCGTAGTAAAGGTGATTGAACTATCAGAACTCGTCAGAGTTGCAAAAGCTGGATCAGCTGCATTGGCTCCAATTAAAACTTGGCCGTTTGTTCCTACTGCTAATTGAGTTAAAGTAGCGGTTGCCGCTCCTACTTGCACTGAATGATTGGTAAGTCCAGTCAGTTGTGTTGTTAAAGTGCTTCCCGCTCCGGCAATTGTTATGCTGCCTGTTCCAACTGTATTTATATTACCGGCTACAGGAGATATTGCACCTCCGGAATTTCCCGTTAATGTTTCTATTGCACCTGATCCTATTAAACTTACGAACCCGTTTCCATCCACAGTAAACTGTGCGGAGTTAAAGTTAGATAAACCAATCTTTGTGGCATCTGTGGCAGCAATAGCTTGAGAGGTTTGTATTTGATAAGTTACGGTACTTCCTGCGCCAATAGAGCGAAAAGGATTTGTTCCGGCTGCTACAACAGAACCTAAAGTATTTAAATTATTTGCTACAGGAACTGCAATGCCGGAATTAGTCGTAAACTGTAAGGGAACAGAAGGAGGCAAAACTCCTGTAGAAACTCTTGCTAATCCTGCTTGTGACATTTATTCTCCTTTTCCGTAGACTGCTGCCGCGTAAAAAGTATCGGATTGCACTCCTCCCGTGGATGTCGGAGCTATAATAGATTTAATCCAGAGTTGAGATCCCTTTTCATATCTAAAAGATTCGTTGTCATCTTGGTCACTTGTTAGATCATATAAAACAAAACCATCAGCTAAGACAGGAAAGTTATCAGTAGTCCCATCAAAACTGAGCATATAAGTGCCATTTGAATCATTAGTGAAATGCAAAACTCTCATGGCATGTGTAAAAGCAGTTCCTAGTTTTGTATAAGATCCAGTTATAGAAGCTATTGCCACAGACCTAGCAGCATCAAAACGTACAATGTTTGATCCCATATTTACTCGCTTTTCACTTCTGAGTTAGGAGTTTTAGACTTATCTGCTTCTACGGCAGCGTTTATTTTTTCTGCTACAAAATATCTCATTTCATAGAGGACATCATGTAATTCCCCTAATGATGCGTTATTTGGCAGGGTCAACGTATAGATTCTATTTTCTTTTTTAACTTCTAAAATTACATTTGACGTAAGCATTTTTCTCCTATAGTAATCCGCAAGAATATGATACGAGATCTACTTCTGAGGCTGCTGCTGCTGAAACGGTATAATGAATCCAAGGAATAAAATTAAGACCAGTTCCCATTTGTGCAGCTACTACAGTTGTTGGGGCGATGAGTAAACCGTTAGCATTAGCCCACAAATAAGTGACGTTTCCTGAACCATCAATATTAACTTGAAGAGTAAAGTTAGTGGCAGCTGTCGCAACGTTTGTGGTGTCTGTTTTTACATATGCACTGGCTATTCCTGTTTGAGTCTGTATATGGCCAGATGTTCCAGAAACTCCGATAATTGCGTAATCTGTATAAGTTGTGAGCGGAGAAGCTGCGTAAGTTGCTTGTTTTCTAAAACCAACGCTTAATTCTGTTACGTTAGCGAGTGTATTTATATTGAAAGTAGCTCTAACAAAGAATGATGGGGATGTTCTAGTGACAAAACAGTTTTTAATTGCTGCGTTGTTTCCTTGGGTGATCTCAATTTCTTTTGAAGCTGCATTGCAAAGAGCTCCAATATTTAAACCATCGTTCAAAATGGTTCCCATTGATGGAGCAACTACAGACGTAGCTACTGTGTTATATTGTTCAAAATATCTACCATCTATGTACCACATATTGGTATGGTTTACAGTAACAACACCAATTGAAGCTGCTGCGATAGCTTCTTGAACTATCGGAAGACCTGTAAAAGCCACATAATCATTTCTATCATTTGCTAAGTATGGGCCTGGATATACGTTTGGCATTTTATTTTCCTCTTATACGAATGTTAATGTTCCGGATGAACTGTCTATAACCCAAATAGTTGAAGCTCCACCTACTGTTGCTAGCATTGTCACAGAATTGTATCTGTTTGTAGAAGATAGACTCCCTGTAGCCCCCGTGGTCGTTGTTTGTGCGTTCATCTTAATTGCTTGGTTAGCATTTTGAGCAATTGTCCATCCGCCTGCTCCGTTACCAACCACTGTCATAGTAGTACCTTGGGCGGCTGTGGCTGGTAATGTAAAAGTAACTAGACCCGCATTGTCAGCAATATAAGTTGTATTTACAGCCATTGCCTGAGATGTTCCAGTAACATCGACAACGTTTAAAGAAGGAATTGCTTGAAAAGTTGGGTTTGCTCCTGTATTTCCTGCTAAAACTGTACCCGTTGCACCTACGGCAGTTGATCCAACTGCATTTGAGGCTCCTCCTAAAACAACTCCAAACTGTGTCACCGCATTTGCTGTAACTGCACTTGTTCCATTTCCTGTGAGAACTCCTGTTAGAGTGACTGCCCCAGTTCCGCCACCTGCAACAACGGCAGTTCCAAAAATAGGATCTGCCGCAACTCCTTGAGCAATTAAAGGAATTCCAGACGTTGCATTAGGGCCAGCTGTGCCAATTGAACTAGTTCCTTCTCCAAGGAGAACACTATGAGCTGTATAAGTCGTAGGTGTATAGGGTCCTGCTAAAGTAAATGTTAAAAGATGAGCTCCTGCTACAATGGTTAAGTTACCGTTAGCACTTGTTAATTGGATATTTCCTGCTATTGGCGTCACAACTGTTCCAGCAGTATCAGTAAGAGTGTCAACGTTACCTGACGCAGTTCCTAAAAGTTCCCACTGAGGAACGCCACTTGAAAAACCTGCTAGAAAATATAAATTTCCAGTACCTGCGGGCTCAGCATTAAGCCATAGAGTTCCGGGTGAATATTGATTATCATTTGAGTTAGGTGCTCTTGATGCGACTTGAATAGTTTCAATTGCTGCCCCGGAAGGAGAATCCCCGTAGATGAATGAACTTGGAATAAATGGTGAAGTCATAAAGCCTCGTTTTTATTTTGATTTCACTATGAAATATTAAATATTTAATTTACATAATCCCGATTAAGCATGATGATGCAGGATTATGCATTCTGAGTTTTATTCAATCAAAGAAGCTGCTATAGTGTTTGGGGTTCATCAAAGCACAATACGAAGAGCCCTGAAAAAAGGGTTCTTGATAGCTATAAGGATAGGCAATGGACCTAAAAGCCCTTATAGGATATCTCGTAAGAGTATAGAGGCTATACATCACTCGATTTTGAAGGACTTAACACAAAGGGCACAAAAATGAATGAAAATAAACAAAAAATACAATGGCAGCCTTTAGTAGAGCTTATTGTTGTTCTGATGACTATTCTTGGATCAACGATACCTTTGTATATACACACAGATAGCAAATTGACAGACGCTATGTCCAAAATTGATGCTACTTTACAAGGAATGAAAGAAGATATGAGGGATTTTCACACTAAACTAGTATTACAAGACCAAGAATATAAAAATCATTTACTCCAATTTCATAGGGACAAATAAAATGCAAGAGTTAATTATTGATTTTTTAAAGGCTGTAAATATAGCTGAACTATTGGCTATAGGAGGAATGTTTTGGTTTTTTTATAATAGATTAGATAAAAAAATAGAAAAACTAGAAGAAAAAACAGATAAACTTGCACAAAAAGTTGAAGATATTGACAAACGTCTTTGTCGTATAGAGGGAAGCTTATCAACCCAGGGACATTGTCTTTTCAATCAGAATAAATCGGAACAAAAGGCACTATAATAAACTATATTTTATGAATTATTTAATTGTATTTTAATATTATTCCAGATATCCTAACTATATAGGAGTATATAAATGTTTTTAGCTTTTTCGGTTTCCATCCTGTATTTAATAGGAAGTTTCATTTGTGAGAGATTAGATGAATACTATGAAGAATTCTAGCGAATTTTTTCTGCGATTTTATCTTCATATTTCCTTAAAGCCGAAGCATCTTGCGCCGCTGCGGCAGACATTGCTTTAATATAATATTTTTGTAACTCAGGACTTTTCATAATTCTAGTGATGAAATCAACTCCTTTTGCTGATGCTTTAGTTCCCATAGCAACTCCTAAAGATGGCAATATATATTCAGGATGGCCTAAAGCTGCTTCTGCTAAAACAGTTCCTATGATCGATTTCGTTCCTAAAACCTTATTGATAAAATTAGATGCTTTACTTCCTTGCATTACAGCTCCATAAATCTCATTTGCTGGTCTATATGCTTTCGAAAATTCGGGATTCAATTTTTCATAAGGTTTGATAGCTTTATCAATTTCACCACCCAATTTTTTTAGGAGGATTTTTTCTCTTCTTAAAAGTTCTGGGTCGCCCATCAGTGTACTAATATCTCTTTTTGCTGCTGTCAATTCATCTACAGGCAATTTTCCATTCTTAATTTTTGATAAAAGTTTTTCTGTTGGTTTCAGAACTAAATTTTTAGCAGTGGTCTCAACTCCCTTTTCAAGATCTGTTTTTAAATTCACCAAATTATTTTCAAAATTTCTTACTTGAATAGAAGCCCCTTTTGCTAATTTATTTGCCTTGTCATACTGACTACTAGCGTATTTCATGGCCCCTTTGGGATTCAAAGTAGAAAGCATAAACATAGTTCCCAGTTTGCCTGCTTCTTGACCTCCTTCTCCAACTCCTAATATTTCAAGACCTTTTTTCGCTGCAATTGCTCCTAGACCAACACCTAAAGCTTTTCTAAATTTCATTGGACCAATTAAACTAGTCACTGTTTCTGCAATTTCGTCAGAAGTTTTTTCTGTAGGAGTTTTAGCGGATGTGTAACCACCTGTTAATTCCTCAGAAATTCCTTTTAACTCAGAAGAAGTAGGCTGTCTGTATTCTTTTAATTTTTCTCTTCCTTCTTCTGAAAGTTTATGTCCTATAGCTTTTTCCAGTCCAAAAATAACTCCACTCTGTACAATACTTCCTATATCTCCAGGAATACCACCTATTGTTTCAGCTACTCTAGAGACAGTTCTTGCTGCATGTCTAGGAATCTTTTGTGAAATAGTTTCTTCCTTTTTTGGTTCATGGTCTTGTTCTTTAAATTGATTCCAGTCGAAAGGTTGTTGCGATTGATTTTCAACATCAATTTCAGATTTCGTTGAAGATTTAGGTTCCACTACTTCAAACTGATTCCAATCAAAATTTACACTCATTTGATGAGTTCTCCACCAGATTCTATAGCCTGTTGCAACATAGATCTTGGAACGATTCTTATTTTTCCATCAGGACTTTTAATATTCACATTTTCGGATTCATTTATACTTTTGAATTGATCAGCTAATTTATCTAGTTTGTCTTCTGATTTGTCCAAAACTTTCTCGTGTAAATCAGGAGGTAATCTTTTTGGATTTTCTTTTTTTATTTCTCTATAAGCATCGTAGTATATTCTTTTTCCTTCATTCAAAAGTTTCCATTGTTTTATAAGTTTTTTTTGTCCTTCTTCACTATTTAAAAGAGAAGGAATTGACTTCATAAAGCTTTGGACTTCAGACTGAAGAATTCTAGAACCATAAGTACCTTGAATATTTTTCATTAGCTCCTGTGAAAGTTTTTCAAACTGTTCTGCTCCAGGATTTTCTAAAACTCCAATAGGTATCCCTAATTTATTTAAAAAAGCTACGGATATTGGTTTAGGTAGGTTTCCACTAGAGGAAATATTTTCCATCTGATCCAGTATCATTTTGTCTCTTTTATATCCTTCAAATCCCCCCAATACTTTTTCCACATAATCTTTATTATCTTTAAAACTTTGATAGTCTATTTTTTCTTCAGCTCTTTTTTGAGATATAGCGGAATCCTTCTGTTGCTGGATGATTTTAGCTAAATTTGGATTGATTGTAGAAATTTGTGCAATTTGCTGATCAGAAATTTGGGAGGGATCAAATTGTTGTTGTGGTGTCTGTGTTTGTTGTGGCTCTTGATTTTGTTGTGATTGTTGATTTCTAGAATCTCCATATAGATTTTTAATCATATCGAATTCTTGTTGTTGTCTCTGACCTTTTAATAAATCTTGAGCGAAAACTTTCTGTAATTCGGGCGGTAAACCTGCGATTTCTGGTCCTAATTTTTCTTGAATCGATTTTTGTTGCTGTTGACGAAGAGCTTCTTGCTGTTTTTGTTGTTCTTGAATATTTTGCTGTTTATAAAGTTCCGGAAAACGGCTTCCAAACTGACTCAAGGCCTCTGCAATTCCAGAGAACATATTTCGTTTTGGAGGTAAAATCGATACCATAAAATTATTCCTTTAATAACTTGAGGGCTGGTAAGTGTTCTTTGTGGGTTGCAAAGCAGTCTGAAGTTGTTGCATATAGTTCATAAATGGTTGTTGCGCATACTGTAGACCTTGATTGACTCCTTGCTGTTGCATTCCGCCCCTGAGAGCTGCAATATTCGTGTGCAGATTAGATCCTTCACGAGCTAACTGGTTTCTAAAACCTGTAGATCCTAAAGATCCTCCCGATCCCATACCTGCAAATCTATTGGCCAAACCTGGAATAGTTTCTTCTTCGAATTGCCTTTGTAATGGCGCTTCGAAACTTTTAAAGAAGTTTGGATCATTGAAAAGATTTGAAAGCCAATCTTGACCCTGCTGGAAGTTCTGATTCTGGTTAATGTCCGGGGCTCCACCTTTCAGTTTGGATAACATATCATCTAAAAATCCCAATTGATTTTTATTGAAAGTCGATCCGGAACCACCAGCGTTTCCCGTTATTCCTTTTAAAAGCGGTCCCATAATAGACGCAATTGCAGAAAGTATTGCTGGATCAAATGCCGCTGCTGCTGCTACCGGTGCTGCTGCCATAAAAACCTCATAATTTTATTTTTACACTATCATTTATTTCTTTTTAAGTGTATCAAGTTCCGTTTCTAATATATTCGATGATGATGAAGCCCTGATAAGCAGCTCTATTCCCATCTGTATTTATCACTAGTTGAGTATCAGACATAGAAAAACCTATCCTAGCATCACCTCGGCTAAAAAAACTAAAGTAGTCTCCATCCCCTGCGCCAACTGCTGAACATGGCTTAGAAGCACTTCCGTATACCAAAGAAATTATAAATTGAGAGTTAACGTTAGGAATAGGCAAAGTGATTGTTTGAGGAATAAAACTCTTAATTCTTGCTATAGCCTGATATCCATTACGAACTATTTTGGTAGTATCATAGATAAATTTATTACCGTTAAAATTTTCTGTGTCTTGAGTATAGGCGCCTATCTTCTTATCATTGACCACATCAGAAATGGCGCTGAGCTTGTCATTTAAAAATATTCTTTGCCTATCATCTTCCTCAGGTATATTAAAAGTAGCCGGAAGGAATGGCGTAAATAAGTTGCTAGGATCTGTAGGTTCAACAGGAGCTGTCATACTAATCTTCCACCTTTTCTCATGGTGAATATCATGCTTAATATTTCGATATTTTCTGAATTTATACGATTTACTGCCATTTGTTGATCAGAAAGAGTGATTTGTATCTGTAAACTTTGAGCTATTACATCACAAAATAGTCGGTTAATAGACTGATCTCCTGAACCTATTTGATATGGATTAGCTGAAGTTAATAATACATTTGATTGTAAATTGTCAGGCAATGGAGCATTAGCAGAAAGATTTGAACTATCGGGAAATACGTTTACCGTAAATTGACCTGCTTCTGTCAAGTCTGTGTAGAAATCAATCTTGCTTAGCCTAGCCCGTTGATCTTCCTTAAAGAAATTGAATATTTTAGTCTGTATGTCTATTCCAGAAATCTTTGTTATTAGTCCACCGCCACCGTAAGCGCCTGTTAAATTTACCGGGACAATCTTTTGATCAGGATTAACGGAGACCACTCTTACGTATACAGCAGTAGAAACACCTAACACGGGGTTAAAAGTTAATGAAATTTGTCCTGTCTTATAGTTAATAGTTCCCACTGTGTTTGCCACATTTGATGTAAGAATTCCATCTAAGTTAGGATCTGTAAATACAATCGTTCCGACGTTTATTTGTACAGATCCGGATAAAATTGGCACAAAGTTGATCACAGTGCTAAATGTTGCTCCTATGGCATTTCCTGCTAAAACAGGTTCGAATTCAGTTAAACCAAACGTGCTGACAGCATTAGTAGGATTAACAATTTGAAAATTCCTTCCATTTAGAGAAACTCCGTCATCACTTGTGGTTCCTGTAACTCCACTTAAACTTATCCAATAACCAGGTTGTAAATTGTGATTGGTGCTAGTTAAAAGATTGCCTGCAATAGATAGAATGAAAAGACTTGCGCTATTTGGACCATTAGTTTGATCTAGCAATAGAACAAACCCTTGCTGATTTCCTGCAACAATCGTTTCTTGACCTGCTGCAACTCCTTGTATTTGACTACTTCTATTTCCGTAAGATGACCATGGATCTACCAAAGAATTCCATGTGTCACCAGCATTTGAATTAGAAGGATAGAAATATCCAAAACAGGTAAAACAATCATCAAAATATGCCCAATTTTTTGTATCATAATTGTAAACCAATACTAAATCTGGGTATATTCCAGTGCTATTCACAACGCTAGGAATAGTCCAATAAGTAAGTCTAGTCTCAAAAGTTCTTATTCCATAGACGCGGTTATTTCCGTTATTTGCTTCTCTGATATCGAAAATGTCGTTGGGTATTTTTTCATCAAATCGGATGACATCATTTGCATCACTAATCACTATCCCTCTATTTCCTATGGCCATTAGGCCTTTATCAAAGGGTATAGTACTGAAGGGAGAGCTTGCGCCCAATTCCACATTTATCCTCTCCCAAACAAAAGGGTTCTGGGCATTGTTAACGAATCTTAGGCGCCAAGTACTTCTTTCAAAATAAACGATCAAAACATCTCTTATAAATCCTGCCCCAACAATGACTTCTTGAGTTGGTGCGTCATTTGCTCCACCTCTTCCAAATAAGTCATCTCTAGCCGTTTTAAAGTCTGCCGTTTGAAGATTTGGAGTGACGGGAACAGGCTGGGAGTAATAAGGAGTACCAATCTGCGTCCAACGGGCCCGATTTCCGAAGTTTTGTACTCCTGCGTCATTTCCTTCTGTCGTATTCAGAAAAACTAGATATCCCCTATATGGAAATATTAGTAGAGCCCCAGCTAGTGCATTATTTGGATCGAGTGGAGGATTATAATTTGCCCATCCCGTACCATTCGTGAGAACTCCGTAATATCTAATTCCATCTTGTCCAGCTATGCTCACAAAAGAATTTAAAGCTAATCCCCCACTGGAATAAACGTTTGTAGTTTGAAAAGGAATGGTAAATGTAGAGGCCCCTGTAACAGTTATAACATAAGTATTTCCGTTTAGGTCATCCACGCCGCCCGTAGCTGTACTTGTGATATTTATTATGGTTACCGTTTGACCTGAAGTAAATCCATGAGGCGAACTCGTCGTAATTGTTGTAAATCCAGCGCCTGCTACAGCGTTGGAAATTGCTATACCATTTAAACCAGGTTTCGAATTCGTAGTCCAAAAAGCCCCGGCATAATTTATTGTGTAAAAAAATTGCGAATCAGTCCCACTCCATGTAACTGGCATAACACTCGGAAGAGAAACAAAAGTTGCAGATCCTGAATCATATCTATAAGCTTGTGTAGTATCGAAAGCGATTAAATCCTGAACATTTACCCCAAAAATTTCCCTAGTTCTAAGACCCATTACCGGAGTGTTATTTGCTAATCTTCCTAACAGAGTATAGCCCGATCTTCTTACAATTCTGCCTCTAAATTGATAAGCATTAACTAAAGTTTCAAAAGAATCCTCAGGAGTAGCAAAAGGTTTTAAGTCTTTTCTTAATCCTTCTCCTATGGGTCCAATCATGAATTCTTTTATTGTCATATTATGCCTGAGCTATTGCCATCCAGTTAAAATTATATGTTGCTGGTCCATTTGATAAATTTGTGTAAACTTTAAACCCTGTAGGACTATTATTTACCACAGACATCTTTAATGGGTTGTGTACAGAGTTAGCCTCTACTGTGTTTGGAAATGCAAAACACGCGATTATTGATGTTGGAGTTGGTGATAAGGTAACTGTGTATGGATTTAATGCCGTTCCAGTAACATTTCCAAAATAAAATATATATCCTCCTGGCAAAAAGCTATAATATATAGGTCCCGTCGTATTAACCGTGCTGTATGTTAACTGCATTGGATTATTAGGAGCATTTGTAGAATCGAGATTTGTAGGAAGAAATTTAGGTATCTGAACAAATAATTGAGGCTCAGTAGAAACCGAAGAAGTAGCATTTTTAGCATATAAAACATCATAATCATCGGTTACACCGGGATCTAGTGTCTGATTCTGAAATATTACAGCTCCATGTTTTCCTTCGTTGGTGTCGTTCAAAGGCATATGGTTATAGTTAACAGTGGCTGAAAGACTAGAAAAAATTGATGCAAACTGAGAAAAATTGACCTGTATAGGAAGAGCCGAATCTTTTGGGGCTGCGGTTACTAGCGGTATTTCTGGATTGTATGTCATATATTTGCTACCACCACATAAAAAACTGCTTTAGGAAAAGGTAAAACTAATGATGGGTTTGCTATTACAGAATGTATTATTCCATTTCCATCAGGTGTACTAACAAATACTCCTGGGGCATTATCTGCTGTTGTTCCTGATAAAGTAAATTGAGTGCTTATTACATGCTTAGCTACTGGAGGTTTTAAAAAAATAGTATTACTAGGTACTGTTCCACCTTTTATAAGAAATGTTCCAAAGTAAACTAAAAGTCCTCCTGGCAAAAATGTGAAATAAAATGTTTGCACATCACTAGGGAGAATAGAATAAATTTGATAATTCGTAAATTGCACAACTGGGCTATTTCCTGGATACACAAAATACAATTGATCAGTTTGAGTAGCTATATCTTTGCTAAAAATAGAAAACTCCGAAGCTCCAGTTTGAGGGTTCGCAGACTGTTCCGGAAATTGTACATACGTATGGTTTCCTGCGTTTGAAGCAGAAGTTAAAGGGACATGATTAGCCGAAAAAGCATTGTTTAATTGAGCAAAGTTTTGAACAAATTGAACTTGCCAGTCCGAATATGGAAGGGCCGCGGTTGGAGTATTAGGATTGTAATTAGGTGTAGTCATTATTTACCTATCGCTAAATACATTATTTCAAAAGTAGGAGACGAACTAGTAATTCCTATTCTTACGTTAAATTGGTTCTGTGCATTTCCTCCACTTCCAACGTTTGTAGCAGCTGCATTAGTAAAAGCTGTGACGGTATTTGCCATAAGCATCACTCCTACATAAATTAACGCTGTCGATGGTAATATTGTGATTTGTTGATTGTCTATCACTCCTGTTACAATACCTATGTAAAAAACAAATGGCCCAGCTAAAAAAGAATATTGCCTAGGTAAATATACATCTGGATTTGTCGATTGTAATCCTGTTGAGATTGAAGGATAAGTGAGCTGAATAGGAGTTTGGTTATTGCTTGGTCTAAAAAATAGTTGAGGAACATTACTCACTAATTTCGTGTATAATGCTACTTGAGATGTTGTAGTAGATGGATTTGGCGTGATTCCTATTTGAGGACGAAATATCATGAAGTTATGCATTCCAAGGTTATGTTTGGAAGTCAATGAAACATGATTTTTTGACCATACGGCGTTTATAGTTTGAAAATTAGTACGACACTGAATATTAGATATTGCCATGAAATCAGTAGCAAGAGGTATATTAGGATTATAAGCCATTTTTTATCCTGAAGTTCCACTATATTCGGTGCCCCAAAACCAACTTGCAAGAGGCCTTCCCGGCTGACTAAATATTGTAGATGCTCTTTGACTTCCCATTTGTCTTAAGGATCTTCTCTGTGCGATTTGAAGCTGTTCTTGCCATATCGGCATTAGATATGCCATTCCTTGTTCATCCGGAAAATCAGCGTAAATCAATTTTGCAGCGCCTGCACATATAAAAAGATACCATTCATCTAGTTCCGGAGCTGAATTTGCAGCAATCAACTGTGTAGGTTGTTGGCTTATTTGAAATTCTACTTGATAAACTTGTTGTGGAACTGGCCTAAATGTAATTTGTTGGTTGTAAAAAATAACATCAGTGGGTCTTGAAGATTGATAAGGAACAACACTTGCGTAAATAGTTGCGTTGGCTGGTATCACGGCTGAATTTGCCACAGTGAAAGAGTATACACCTGTTAAATAATTTACTGTTCCTACAGTATTTCCTTGTTGGTCTACCAGATTGCCTACATTACTACCAGATTGTGGAACATCAGAAATTGAATAAGTAAATCCACTATTTGCAGCTTGTGAATCATTTACCATAGCTGAAATAATGACTGCTGCTTCCGTAACATTTTGGAAAATGTCTAATTGTGCTCTCAAAAATGGCGTAGATGGTATTGTTCCTGTATAAGGTCCCGATGTTCCGTTTCCAGTATTTATTTGTTGGTTAACAGTGAGTTTAGGCCATCTGTTGTAAAATGTTGTTTTATCCTGAAAATATCTTAAAATATATCCTTGGCAATAAACAGGAGGGGTTATTTGAATATTTCCCGGAGATGCTGCCACCCTAGTTCCAGTTTGAGGATTAGTCGGAGTATCTTCATAGATAAAATCATAAGTGTCCACGTTTGGAGTCGTTAAAAATACATAAGGCTTAGTCAATTTGAGGTTCTTAAATTGTTCCGGAAATTGCAATGTGTAAAATAAATTTATGTAGTTATCAATCTGGGCCGTTGTCATCTGTTCTTCAGTGTATCTAGCAGTCATTCTACGGACTGTATTTTCCATCTGAGTTAGACTAACAAGTTGAGCAGTCATTGAGGTACTCCGTTATTGTATATCGTCCCTTCAAAACTTATTTGATTGCCGAAAGGTAACGGCAATGGTGGTAAATAAGGCCCAGAGTTATTAGGAATAACGCTAGGAGGTGTATAAGCCGATGGTAGAGGACTCGGATAAGAAAATACAGAAAAATTTGTTGAATCCAAATTTATAGTTAACGTATTAGTCGTTAGAGATATCACTTGTCCAATCAAATTATTTAGCTGAACCATTCCAAATTGATTAGGGATAAAGAATCTAACTGCCATTCCTATTACATAGTCATGATCATCAACGGTCGTTAAAACCATGGGGTTTGCTTTTGTAATCGATGCAATTGTCTGAACTCTTAAGTTTTCCTGCACCTGAACTTGGCTATATCCTGGGTAATAGATAACACTCATATTACTCTTATAAATTCATTTTTTTAATCTTACAAGAAAATATTGCTTAACAATTTGCAATGCATTTGCCTAGGAAAAAATCTTCAAACATTTTATTCTTCTTACACCAATACAAAGGAATGGTATGCAAAATATAGAAAAAACATCAGATTATGACAAATTCAGATTATTAGATGGCAATAGGCCGATAGAAAAATACCACATTAAGAAACTCATTAAATCTATAGAAAAAGACAATCGGCTTAATCTTCACCCTATTATAGTAAATAAAGATTTCTGTGTTATAGACGGTCAACATAGGCTAGAGGCTGCCAGACAACTAGGAATTGAAATATTCTACATTCAATCCAATTCCATTTCAGATATGCATGTAATCGAATGCAACGTTAATCAAAAATCCTGGCAGGTCGAAAATTACATAGATTATTTTGCTATCAAGGAAAAAAAACCTGAATATATAAAGCTGAAAGACATGATGAAATCATCAAATCTACAACCTAAAGCACTTTTAACTTTGATTTTGGGCATGGTTACCACAAACATTTTGGATTTTTTGAAGACAGGAAAATTTCGGTTTCCTCAAAAAGACAATTCATCTTATATACTTTGTTTTTACTTGGATTATTTAGCCTACGTGAGAGACAAACGAATTAAACCTATTTCTATGTTTACCAATCACAACTTCACGAGGTCTTTGAGATGGGTTTTCATGACATCAGGATTTGATCAATCTATTTTTTTTAAAAAACTTGACCTCCGTTGGTTTGATTTAAAGCCCCAAAGATGTGCTGAGGATTGGTATTCACTTTTAATTTCTATATACAATTTCAAGAATCACAACAAACTTGCTGAAGAATATGCCGACTTATAAAGATTATTCAGGAAAAAAGTTTGGAAATTGGACTATTTTAAAAAGAATATTACCACATCGACCAGCAAAATATCTCTGCAAATGTGACTGTGGAAAAGAATCAGAGGTTTTTCTAACGAACCTCATTAGAGGATATTCCAATAATTGCAGAGATTGCCAGTCATTAAAACCTTCTGCATGGTTAGTCGGTAAAAAATTAAATCACTTAAATATTCTAGCGATAGAAAAGATTAACAATAAAGCCACAGCAAAGGTTTTATGTGACTGCGGAAATCTATTATACATGGATATTGGTAAAATCCAAAAACATGAAGGAAGTCAGATAACTAGCAAGTATATTGCATGTGGTAAATGTAAATTATCTAAACCTAAAATAGTCAATTTTAACATAATTAAAGTAGGATTCAAAAAAGGAACATTAACTGTAATAAAAGAATTAAATAAAAAGGAATCTTTAGCTTTATGCAGTTGTGGGAATGAAAAAATAATCAAATTTCATCATATGAAAAGAGAATTTCCCCATTGTGGTTGTCTTTTAACCCAAAGAAATATAGATAGAGCTAAGAAACTTGAAGGAACAACATATTTTTATTTGAAAGTCATTAAATTTCTAGGAATGGGTTCAGATAAAAGATCTCTGTATTTAATTAAATGTAAATGCGGTAAAAAATTCGAACAATCCATATCTTATTTATTCGGATCTAAATCTTGTGGTTGTTTACATAAAGAAAATGTGCCGAGGGGATCAAACAATTCAAACTCCAAACTTACTGAAATAGAAGTGAAATCAATGAGAAATTTATATGAATCTGGATTATATACGCGAGTAGAACTTTCTAAGATGTATGAAGTGGAATTATCAAATGTTTGCAATATTATTAGTCGGAAAGGATGGAAACACGTCTAGGACAGCAAAGCTCTTGCTAAGAAATACCAATATATACAGTATGGGAATATCACTCTAAATAAGGAGAAATCCCATGGGCTGCGATTTGAAAAAGGACATAAGATTAGTTTTAAAAAACACAACATCTTTAGCTGAACTTGAGCAGATCAGCAAAAAAGCTACGCAAAATATAACTTTTTGTGGGTATAGGTACTTAGCCTTTAGTGGATATAAAGGAACCACATCTCTTTACAAGATTCAAGAAAAATTAAATTTCATATTAGATAACAATCCAGCTAAGAGTGATCCAGCTAAGATAACTGAAAAAAACCACACTTTAGCTATAAGAAGAATAATACTAGAGCTAGGCGTAGAGAATTTTGAAAGAAAAACGAACATCATAACACGTATAATGCTGATTATTAGGGATTTTTTTCGTAAATGGACTGCTGCTGGAAATGAAGTCCACTATATTTTGAAGAAAAATTTATTAAAGCAACAGGAAGATAAGTTCTTAGAAAATGTCAGGATTCAGGTTAGGGATCAGATAATACAGGAAGTAAGGAACGAAGTTAGAAGAGAGCTTAGGGAGCCTAGAGAAGGAGAAATCCGATTAAGAGTTCCATCAAATCAAGAATCTCCAAGATTTGCAAACCGAAATGCTGATTCCCCAATACCTTCTACTAGTGAAGATATAGCACCAGGTCTAAAAGTCTTAAGTGACGTATCTTCTTAAATCATAAAATCCGGCTTTAACACCGGATTTTTAATGTAAAGCCGCTTTACAACTCAGATTTTTTTGTCTTCTTTGTGTCTTTTTTTGGTTTGATTTCTAATGAACTCTCAATCAAATTTATCTTGATTGAAAGATTCATTACGGTTTCGTCTAAGTTTTTTACATAAGATTTTAACTTAGAAAGTTCGTCATTTAATTTTTCCATATTGTTATTCAAATGATTATTCTTTTTGTAAGAGTCATCTATTAATAAATTGGACTTGTTCAAAAGCAAGTGCATCACCTCTGAGCATTTCTCTAACAACTCTCTATCCGGCTGTGTAAAAAACATTTTGTTCCTTTGTTTGTGTGATAAAAAATCCTAATGTAAAGCCGCTTTACAATCAATAATTCACTGCCACAAATGCATATTTTTTGTTGCTAGAATCTATGGAATGAATTGCAGATTGAGGTTTATTGGGATCCATTTCCCCTTGCTTCTGAGTAAATTTAGGAGTGTAATAACAAGGATCGTCGTCAGTTCCCCCATTCAATTGATCTGCAAAGCCCCTAGGAATGGTGTACACTTTTCCATCCTCGAGAGGATACCATTTTACAGGGTCAGTAACATGCTTAAGATAAGGAAGTTTTACCGATTGTCCAGGAGCTCTTCTATTCATAAATCTTCCTGTAACAAGTTCGCTATCTTTAATACGTTGTCTTTCTATTTTGTCTTTTAATGATGATCTTTCATCACTCATAGAAATTTGCTTTTCTGAAATTTCAAGTTCTTTTTGTGAGTATTCTCTATTGTTTAATTTTTTTTGAGCCTGCTTAGTTTCCTCAATTTCTCGTTTGGTATTTTCTAGCTCTATGCGAGCTTTATCAATTTCTTGTTGCAGAGATTCGTATACTTTTTCTTCCATATCTTTCATTCCTATATCTATTACGGATTTTTCTTGGATTTTTTTATTTTTCTTCATTACTTATACCTTTAAAAGGGCAGAGACAAATTGTCCCTACCCTTTTGGGTTACCTAATTGCTAAGTATTATTTGGGAAAGATTGTAAAGCTGTAGTAGCTTCCCATTCCCAAGCATCTGCGGTAGATCCTATGATCCCGCCAGTTGTAGCACTATTTGTGCCGTCTCCTGCTCCGATCAAAATTCCATTGAATCCCTGATTTTGTTTTGTAAAACCTAGGATATTTTGGTTCCCGTAAGGTAAAGGAGTTGGAACAACGTTAAGTAAGTTGTTCGTATTTCCTTCCCCTTGAGGAATCATTTGAGGGAATGATGTGGGATATTGAGAGGCAAGCAATGACACTAAAGCAGTGAAATTAGTGCTATCGGTATTTGCAAACGTCACCGTTTGAGTTCCAATAGCGTTATTTACAGATGATACAGTGAATTGCAGGGGCAATCCGTTGGTTGTGGAATTAAGCTGCTGCATACCGAAAGCGGTAGGAATAGCAAATCTAACCACATCTCCTACTTGATAGTTCTGTTGAACTAATGTAGTAACAACCATAGGATTTGCCTGAGTAATCTTTGCTACTACCCTATTTTCCGGATAATAGAGACTTCTCATTGGCAAATTGGCATTTCCAACTTTATATACTGTGAAAACGCTTGTTAAAGCATTTGTGGTATCTAATAAAGTGGTAAATGTATTTGTTGTAACTGCTGTAACAGTCATTGTTAAACCAGCAATTTGAGGTGCTGATGTAACGTTAACAATTCTAACATTATCTCCCACCTGAAAACCGTGTGCCGCTGCTGTGAAAACAGTAGGTTGCCCAGGAACAAAACTTGCACCTGAAACGTTCGGACCATTTGCTTGGGTTGATGCATTAAAGATTGTAAATCCATTAATTGCACAAATGCCGTTATTCAGAGGTGCTAAAATTCCTGAAACAGTTCCGTTTTGTCGAATTAAAGCTGTCCCCGCAGCATAAACAGGATTAAAATAAGCTTCTACAATTCTTGTAGAAGTTAAAGATCCTGAAACTCCCAAAGCTGTAATGCCAGATCTTGTGAGATTCCTTAGGACAAATCTATTGATTTGCTGTTCTAAAGGAATGAAAAAAGGTGTAGAAGCAACGTTTACAAAGCTTCCTGTAGTAATTTGTGTACTCATATATTACCTCCTTAAATTGCTACCGAGAGCGTGCAACGTAAGTTGACGATCCAGCTTGTGTTAGTGATATTGAATACTTGTGCCATTTTCCAACCGGCTGTCTGATAAAGTCTCAAACGTGGGCTGGCAATTTCTGGTGGTGCATAGATGAATTGAGCGGAATAACCGTCTAAATCAACCATGTCGTAGCTTTCTTGACCCGGCAAGAAGATGTTGTAAACATCAGCTCCGTTTGCAGAAGCAGCAGGAGAAATGGAACCAACTGAGGACAATAGGAAACGAATGTTTCTTACGGAACCCCATTCAGCTTGCAACAGATTACTGTTATTTGCGTAATTGGCTACGTTGATAAATCCAAGCATTTGATCCAAGTCAGCGGACAGGTTTGTATGGCCTAAACCAAAAAACGCTGTACGTACTGGAGCAGTACCGAATTTATTTTCGCCTTCAATCAAATCCTGTATGAACTGAGCATTAGCTGTACGTAATAAACGTACTGCTTTAGAACAGTCAAGAGGAGTGATGTTAGTTGGGTTGTCTCCGTTTGTACCTGATGTACAATTAATTGGAGGCGCTCCCCCTTCCATCATAGATCTTGCTAATTGATCTTCGGTTTCTCTTAAGGATTGTCCCAAAGTAGAAACGGCAGAATTTAGCACAGGATCTTCGTTGATAAGCATTCATTCTGTTACTTTATGACCTAGTTACATCGTGCTACATTGCTCACAACTAGGCGGAGGGTCTTGTTATTCCCCTCTCAATGACTTTCGTCATTGTTCAGACTATCGCTTCAACCTCTCGGCTGTTTTTGGGCTTAGTCGTTGCGGCTACTCCAACAGCATTCAGCTCTTTACATTTTATGTAAAAGTCCTGTCTGCGCTGTATTTCTTCAGGATATGTACCCAACTTCTTTGAATGGGCTAAAACCCATCCCAAGCACATTTCTTTAACCAATAGAGCTTGTTTTCTCTTTACGAGTAGGAAAGGTAATATTAGATCTATAACCTTCACAACATCATCCCTATTTGTAACAACCCATCTAAACATGGGGTTTTGGTTTGGTCTATCCTGTCGAAAGCCTTCGTAGTATATTTTTCCGCATCCAAATGTTTCTTGAAGAAACTTCATTGGGTTTTCTTCTTTCATTCCCACACGGATTAAAGGAGCATGTAGAGGATTCGTTCTGTTTTGCATGGGTTTTGTTTTCGTCACACATATAGAACCTTCTCCATCTATAAGCCCCGAACAATATGCTATTCGAAGCGTTTGCCTCTGGTTGCCTTGCATTTTTATCTCCTTTATGTTAGTCCCGTCACATACTAACATAATATTGATTAAATGTTTAGGTTTTCCAAGTAATCACCAAAAATTTATAGCAGGCAATGTCATCTACCTGCTCTTGCAGAATCAAGTAAGTACCGTCAAGTTCTTACGCTGCAAGAAGATTGGCACGGTCATTTAACCAATCTATACGGGCATCAATATCCAATGCAGTCAATTGCTGCGCTGGAGGATCTACAATTCCATTACCAAGTGGTACAGGAGCTGTAAGTAAGTTCTGATATCTACGTCTGCGTAGAATATCTCCAGCCTGTTGATCCATAGTTATAGGATATCCCATAGTTGTATGAATCAAATCAGGCATAGGACGAGCAAGCAATTTCATGCTCAACTGTTGTTGTACAGCTGGAGGCAGAATGCTTGTTGTTGTAGGACCTGACATTGTCTTAACCTCATGTTAAGACGAAGTCACTTTCGAGCTGCTGCTAGAGTTTCCTTCCAGAGTGAATTTCGCATCTCTTTAGTCATAGTTGAGTTCGAAAGTTTAGCCGCTACGGTTACAGCTTCGGATCTTACGCCTAGGCTTCCGGTTTTAGGCTTTCCTTCCTTATCATCAACTCGCTTTTGTTCCTGGGATACAGGCTTATCTTTCACAGCTTTTGAAGCTAAATCAGCTTGGTAAGCGGCGCTCTTTTTTATGAGGTTATAAACCTTTCTCAAAGGATTTTTAGCAGTCTCAACAGCCTCTCGATTGTCTTCGTCTGATTTTATATATTTTTCAATATTTTCAGGCGTAACAACGTCTCTAAAGTCTGAGAATTCCGTAGCAGTCTCAAGTATTTGAATCTTTTGATCTTTTTGGGCTAGTTGTTGCTCATATCCGCTTAATTTTTTGTTGAACGAATTTAGAGCTTTTACAAGCTTTTTTCCGTCTGGAAATTCTTCTTGTTCTAGCTGTCTATAATCAAAGTCTTCTTCCTGCGGTTGTTGAGGCTTCTGCATCGTTTGCGCTTGTTGATACATCTGCTTTTCAAGTTCCCGCTCTTTCTGAGCCTGCCAAAGTTCTCGCTCTAAGCGCTCTTTAGCCTGTCGAAGCTCTGCAAAACTTTCTTGCGGAGACTTCTTTTCATGTGTTGTTTCAGCCTGGTCGACCACTTCAGGTGCTTGGGTCTCTACTGTTGAACTCATGTTTTTCCTTTGAGATTGGCGAGATCTCATATTGCGCCTTGAAGTGAAAATTTTATTTCACTATCCTTCGTATATATCAAATTTTAATTTATCTACAACAAATTTTTTAAAAGGATTCAATGTCAAAAGAACTAGAAACAATGACTTACATGATGGCAGCTGAAAAGATGGGAAATCTAATCTTTACGATGGAAAATACTCTTGAGTTTCTGATAGAATACCAAGTCAAACCTGATGAAGAAGTGAAAAAGGCTTTGATTCCTCTGGTTGAAAAATTTAAAAAATGGACTTCAAATGAATGATACACGGCATTGGACTATACATGCAGAATTTATTGTTTTGCTAATGACGTTACTTGGAGGTTTTTATCTTCTAGATGGAAAAATAGAGCGCCAAGGAGAAAGAACTGATAAATTATATGAAATGTTCATAGATCTCATTAAAGATGGTAAGAAATAAATGAAGGAAGAATCAAAACAAAGTTTTATAAAAAACCACGCTGACACAATAGCTATAATAGGTGTTAACTTAGCTGCCATGGCTATTTTGACAACCATGTGGATATCCAATTCTCATAGGATTGATGCTTGCAATTCTAGGATAGATGCAACTTATCAAATTATATTAGAACTTTTGAAAGAAGGTAGGAAATAATTCAATGTCCTCTTCTATCACCTAACAATTTAGAAAGCTTAGAGATCAAGTATAAAATCTCATTATCCGTCCAGTTATTATAATCCGTTCTGATAAATTTTTTTCCGTACTTAGGTTCTTTGACTTCTTCTGGAAAACGCAACGAAAATCCCAAATCTTCAATATATTTTTGTATTTCATCTATGCTTTCTTTTCCGAGATTCCTATATTTTATCAATTCAGATACTGAAAAATTATTAAAATCTTTTAGATACCTGAGTTTTTCTACATGAGAACAGACATTTTTTATTCTTACACCCAAGGTTGTCTCTGAAATTAAGGTAAGAGGAGTTTTTGGATTTAGGTGAAGTCCAATTGATTGAACTGATTTTTGTATGATATTTTTCACCTGAGGAGGACTTTTATTTATCTTTTCTGAAATCCTTTTAAAGTTTAATTTTTCTCTATAATGTAATAGTAAAGTTTTTCGTTGTAAATGATTTATAAATAAACAATTTGAAAATTCTTTAGATAATATAAAATCTTGTATCGACTTGGAAATTTCTATCATATGAGGATAACATGATAACATTTAATTCGTATAAAGTTAAACAACTTTTCCATCAACCAAATAATCTTCGATTTTATCAATTTTGCCGGAGACATATTTTTTAAGATCACTTACATAATCTGCATCGAATTCACTAGGATTATTTAATACATAAGCAAGCGTCTCTTTCTTAGGAATACACCACTCAAAAGTTACTTTCCCACCATCTTCTACCGACCAAAGGTAATGATCCTCTGTTTGATAAGGGCTTGGTCTTGTTCTTCTGCATTGGTAATTTGGAGCATATTGTTCGCCCTGAGGCTGAAACCAAAAATGGATGTAGTATTTTCCTCTAGTACCTTGATCGTAGTTCTTTTGTACGATGTTATTTATAACATGCACGATTCTTCTTTGGGCATATTTTAGCATTTCGCCAACTTCTACGCCGTCTATTTCTTTGTGAAGAATCTGAGCTATTTTACTCATTTACTTAATCATTTTAGCGCCACCCATATAGAGCGAACGATTACTATTTGAAGATGCCTGTTGAGGCTTAGAAACGTAACCCTTTGGTTTAGTTAGTTTGGAAAGTTTCTTGATTTGAGGACGAATCATTGTCATTTAACCACCATGTTTTTTCATATGCATGTGAGCTTTATGAAGATCTTCTTTTGAATGCTTCTTTGAAGAACCATGAGGTTGTACATTTAATGCTTTTTTTTCTGATGTACTCATATTGTGCAAATGTAAAGTTCTTTTTACTTTTGGTTTACCTTTATATGGTTTTCCATGTTCATCTTTTCTCAATTCTTTTAGATCTTTTTTTGTAATATTCATAATTAACCCATATTCTTTTTGTTAGCCACTGCGCCGTCTGTTCCCTGACGATTATAAGACTCTTGCAAAGGCAAAGGAGGCTTTCCACCTGGAGGAGTAAACCTAGGTCTTGTATCTGAAAGATTGTTGTTTTTAGGAACAAAAGGCTTTTTAGCCTCTGGAATTATCTTAATATTTGGCATATATATCCTTTTAGATGTGGCTTGAGAAAATATCTCTAAATTGTGCAGCCACGACACTTGTTATTTATTCGACATCTTTTCACGAGTATAAGGCTTATGTGCCAAAGACTTCGCGTCATGATGGTCAATCTTTTTCCTTACTTGCTCATAGCTATTGCTAGCTCCCGCAGGTGGTTTTGGATCGTGGTTTTCTTTGATCTTTACAAAGTCAGTTCCGGAATTTCCGTGACCTTCTCTTCCACCCATTGATGTATTTTTATGACTGTGGGCCATTTTTAACCTCTTGTTGTTTCAACTGTTTTTCATCTTCACGATTTCTAATATTTTCTATCAAGCTAAAAACCTTTACAAAGTCATCTATTCCCATAGATTCAACTTCTTTAGCGGCTTTTACCTTATCTAGGATTGCTAGATTCTTCATATGCTCGGATTCATTAAGCTTAGTCATTATGGAAAACTGTTCTAATTGTCCTTTCTGTGTTCTTTCTTCAGCTAATGCCCTGTCACTCATGGCCTTTGATTGTAGGCTTTCGTTGACAATCTGTTGGTTCTGCATTTGCAGTTGAGCCATCTGTTGCTCTTGCTGTTGCTGAGCTTGTTGCTGCTGTTGAATTGCCTGAACAAGCTTGTCTTTGTCTTGTATGACGAGATCTTCCAACAATTGATCTGGAGGTATTGGCAATCCATCTTTCCAAAGTGTGTACTTCTGTAAGAACGAAAGTTGTTTTGTAGTGGCTGTAAGAGGAGCATTTGAGATTACAGCATCATATTTCTGGAAGGATTTATCTCGGAACTCATTAGTGGGTTCCTCTTGGATCATCTTTTTTATCTTTCCGAGTGTATAGTTCTTTTGAATAAGCGCCCAATGTAATCTGCCCGCATTACGCTGGCTAAGATCAAGGTTGTCGAATAGCTCTTGGAGCGTGGTGAGAGCCGCTCCTTGACGGAGTTGCTCTGTGATACCGACATCACTATCCTCGGCCTGACCCAAAAGTTCTGGGGTAACTCCAGCATTTGATTGTATATCCTGTTTCAGAAGTTCTGTAACATTGAAATTAGCCGGGTTAATATTTGCGCCTGGCTTGTCTACGATAGCTTGTAAACGACCTTTTTTAAAGAATCTTACCTTTCCAGGCCCAACTTTGAAAGCATCTTGGTCATCAATGAGGGCATCTTCCTCAACATCCACCCCAGAGAATTGAGCTGCGAGGAGGTCCATTTCAAGCTGTTTTCTGTAGTTATACAAATACTGAGGGTCGCGAATATTTCGTATAATACCTTGATAGCGGAACGAATAATTATTGTTAGCAAGATCGTGATACCCCACAAAAGGAGTGAAAGGATAAAGATCAATCCCAAGAGGATTAGGACCGTCATAAAAACAGGTGTTGTTAACAATAATTGCAAGATTGACAGTCGGCACCTTCTCTTTAACTACTACTACTTGGGGAAATTGGACTTTCATCCTGTCCATTTCTTCTTTTGTCAAATCAACTTCAGTTGACTCATACGTGTCAGGATCAACGACAAATGTACCCATTCTTTCACTTAAGTACCAGTATTCATCGTATGCTAAAAAGTCTTTACGTCGGATATTGTATTGCTGCGGCATGAAAGTAAATTTGGTATCGAAATATGCCTGATCATTAAGCATATCAATATCGTGCTCTCTGCCTTTAAGCATTTGCTTGACTTGAGCTTTATGCAAGTATTTGCGCGTTCTTATAAACTGACAATCGGAAAGATCCATTTCACGCCAAAATGCATCCATCATCACCATATCAGCACTAAAGCACTCTGTTCTTAAGTCACCGCATATAGGATCACGTCTGTAATCTATCCAGGAGTGCATCAAAGCAAGTCCAGTAATTCCGGCAGCTTCTTTAAAACAATTACTTACTTGATTGTAAGTGTCATCGAAATAATAGGCGGATTGTATAACTTTTGTAGCCTGAGAAGCTGTATGATCGCTAGATCCATGCACAGGAATCATTTGAGTAGCTTTTCTATGCTGTCTTTGACGACCGCATACCATATTTACTACTGGCATGGAAGCATTGAATACGTATTTTTGATGCTCGTAGTTGAGCCCAGAATAAAGATTTAGGTACCTTTGATCACCAAGATAGACTTTTCTATCAATCAATTGTTCCCAGAAATACAATTGCCAAGCGGAAAGATTCTGTTGGTAGCGTTCGTCTGCTTCTGCGACTATATCGCGCTTTCCGTCTTGATAGTAGCCTTGATATATATTCGGAACAACTTGAGAGCGTTCCAGCATCCCACTAGTGATAAACCACCTCTCATATTAAAATATCCTTTATACATATAAAGCTATTATCTTCCAACAAATGGTTGCAATGGCATTTGTCTACCTACATTTTTAGGACCAAAACCAGCTTTTGATTTCATCTCATTTAGTTTATCAGCAGTTAAACTTCCTGGACCTCTTCCAAATTGAATACGAGCATTTGCCATATAACGCACAGAGTCCGCAGCGTGAGAGCACCAATTATGTACAGGAGCTTCGCTATAAGATTCCGTCTTCTCGTTATATTTTTTGTGATAGTTTTCGAGGCATTTCAATAGATGTTTGCATTTCGTTTCGTCGAAATATGCGATGCCAAGCATCGTCCTAGCAGCCTCAATCCCGATCTGAATATCCATTTCTCTCGGCAAGATGGTTGTCTTAATACCTTGTTCCCATGCCACATCTTGAAGGGTACGTCCGGTCTGAATAGAACCTGATCCTGCATCGTGAGGCATATAATGAGTTCCGTAAACGTACGGTTTATTCTGCAGCATTTTAGCATAATGACTTATTCCTTCTCCCTGTGCTTCATAGAAATCAATAATCCTAAGCTCACCACCAACCTCCTGCCAAAATACTATACTAGTACTATCTCCATATCCGATATCCCACGCACTATGAACCGGTGTTCTGGTGTCGTAAGGAACCGAACAGATTCTTCTTTCCTGTCTTGCTTTTTCAATAAGTCGTCCATAATAAGATCCTTGTACTCCCCTATTAAAGCTGCAATAATATTCTTGTTGAATAAGTTCTTCTGAAACACCTTCACTGCGGATTTTTTCAATATCTTGTTCTGTCAAAACATCAGTATCTTTAACTGAAAGCACTTCGCAATACCAGTTAGCATTTCCTCTAGCCATGTTAACTAAATCATAAAAATGGTTCTTCCCTCTAGGAGTAGAAATAAACAAAGCATAGCCTTTATTAACATCAAGAATAGGACGAAGATATTCCCAAGCAGCAGGACTCTGGATGGCGTATTCGCTAAATATAATAATCTTAGGGTTAGTGCCCACAAGACTATCAATGTTATCTGATCCAATAAGCTGATACATACTTCCATTCGTAAACCTTATTTTCATCTCTTGGCCATTTTTAGACTCAATGACTTCTTTAGGAATGTAATCTAAAATACGTTTTCCGTCATTCGTAGAACTATCCCAAATGACCTTTTTGGCTTGACTGTAAGTAGGTAATATATGAAAA
>Ga0210408_10000694_pt1 | contig 39328 bp, 40 predicted proteins | sample IncBWH4MmetaG_FD_155471 | JGI IMG/M metagenome (GOLD analysis project Ga0210408, IMG submission 155471) | Forest soil microbial communities from Barre Woods Harvard Forest LTER site, Petersham, Massachusetts, United States - Inc-BW-H-4-M | ecosystem: Environmental > Terrestrial > Soil >...
CATGGCAAAGAAAACCGCCAAGAAGCAAGCCAAGCGCGGGCGCAAGCTGCGCTCGCAAATGTGGTTCAACAACCCGGATAATCCGGGGATGACGGCAATCTATCTCGAGCGCTACCTCAACTACGGTATCACCCCGGCCGAGCTGACCTCGGGCAAGCCCATCATCGGCATCGCCCAGACCGGCTCGGACCTCTCGCCCTGCAACCGCCACCATCTCGAACTCGCCAAGCGCGTGCGCGAGGGCATCCGCTCCGCCGGCGGCATCGCGTTCGAATTTCCGGTGCACCCGATCCAGGAGACCGGCAAGCGCCCGACCGCCGCGCTCGACCGCAACCTCGCCTATCTCGGCCTCGTCGAAATCCTCTACGGCTATCCGCTCGACGGCGTGGTGCTGCTGACCGGCTGCGACAAGACCATGCCGGCCTGCCTGATGGCGGCCGCGACCGTGAACATGCCGGCGATCGTGCTTTCGGGCGGGCCGATGCTCAACGGCTGGTGGAAGGGCGAGCGCGCCGGTTCCGGCACGGCGGTTTGGGCCGCGCGCGTGGAACATGCCGCGGGCCGGATCAACTACAAGGAATTCATCGACCTCGTCACCTCGTCGGCGCCGTCGGTCGGCCATTGCAACACCATGGGCACGGCCTCGACCATGAACGCGCTCGCCGAGGCGGTCGGCATGTCGCTGCCGGGCTCCGGCGCCATCCCCGCGCCCTATCGCGAGCGCGCGCAGATCGCCTACGACACCGGCGAGCGCATCGTCGAAATGGTGCACGAGGATCTCAAACCCTCCGACATCCTCACCCGCAAGGCGTTCGAGAACACGATCGTCGCCTGCTCGGCGATCGGCGGCTCAACCAACGCGCCGATCCATATCAACGCGATCGCGCGCCACATCGGCGTGAAGGTTTCGATCGAGGACTGGGAAAAGGTCGGTTACGACGTGCCCCTGATGGTGAATATGCAGCCGGCCGGCAAATATCTCGGCGAGGAATATTATCGCGCCGGGGGGCTACCGGCGGTGATGAACGAACTGCTCAAGGCGGGACGCATTCACGGCGACGCGCTCACGGTCAACGGCAAGACCATGGGCGAGAACGTCAAGAATGCGAAGATCACCGACACTGACGTGATCAAGCCTTACAAACAACCGATGCTGCACAAGGCCGGGTTCAAGGTGCTCAGCGGCAACCTGTTCGACTCCGCGATCATGAAGACGAGCGTGATCTCGCCCGAGTTCCGCGACCGTTATTTGTCGAATGCCAAGGACCCGGACGCGTTCGAGGGCCGCGCCGTCGTGTTCGACGGGCCCGAGGATTATCACCACCGCATCGACGATTCGTCGCTCAAGATCGACGAGCGCACGATGCTGTTCATTCGCGGCACCGGGCCGATCGGTTATCCGGGCAGCTGCGAGGTGGTGAACATGCAGCCGCCGGCGGCGCTGATCAAACGCGGCGTCACCTCGCTGCCGTGCATCGGCGACGGCCGCCAGTCGGGCACGTCGGGTTCGCCCTCGATCCTCAACGCCTCACCCGAGGCGGCGGCGGGCGGCGGGCTTGCGCTGCTCAAGACCGGCGACAAGGTGCGCATCGATTTGCGCAAGGGCACCGCCGATATTCTCATTTCCAAGGCGGAACTTGCCGAGCGCCGCGCGGCGCTCGACAAGAGCGGCGGCTACAAATACCCGGCGAGCCAGACACCATGGCAGGAGATCCAGCGCGGCATGGTCGATCAGCTCGCCGACGGCATGGTGCTGCGGCCCGCGGTGAAGTACCAGCGCGTCGCGGAGAGGATGGGGATTCCAAGAGATAATCACTAGCCGCACGCACCGGCCTCTGGGTTCCCCTCCCCCCGCGCGAAGCGCGGTGGGGAGGGGTCAGGGGTGGGGGGGGCTCTTTCGAGCAGCGAACGCGCGCTCACGAAGCAAACAAATCCCCCCACCCGGCTCGCTGCGCTCGCCACCCTCCCCGCCGCTTCGCTGCGCTCGCGGGGGGAAAGATGGAGCAAGCTGCGGGACCTGAGTTCCACAACAGAAAAGCGCAATTGCTTCATGATGAGCTCTATTGATCAACACCATCACCAGAATGCGTTGTCGCGAGATGCTTATGTGCGGCAAGCTCACGCGCTTGACACAGTGAGGAGCACGCCATGACCGCCTCTCCGAGCGTCGCCGAAAAACGCCGCATCTTCCGCAAGCTTGACGACTCAGGCTGCTTCGTCATTCCCAATCCGTGGGACGTGGGCAGCGCGCGCTACTTGCAAGGCCTGGGCTTCAAGGCGCTCGCCACCACCAGCGCCGGCTTCGCCTTCACCCAGGGCTTTCCGGACGGGCAATTCAGCCGTGACCTCGCGCTCGCCCATTGCGCGGAGCTCGCCGAGGTGACGGACGTCCCGCTCAACGTCGATTATGAGGGCGGTTATGCGGACGATCCCGCCGGCGTCGCCGAAAGCGTGCGGCTGTGCGTCGAAACCGGCATCGCCGGCCTGTCGATCGAGGATTCGACCGGTGATCCAAACAAGCCGCTCTACGATTTCGACCTCGCTGTTGCGCGTGTGAAGGCGGCGCGTGCCGCGATCGACAAGGCGGGCGGCGACGTGGTGTTCACCGCGCGCAGCGAAGGCTTCGTCCGCAATCGCCCCGATCTCGCCGAGACCGTGCGCCGCATGAAGGCTTTTGCCGACGCCGGCGCCGACTGCCTCTACGCACCGGGCATCAGGACCCGCGAGGAGATCGCCGCGATTGTTGCGATCGGAAAGCCGGTGAACTTCCTGATGGTCAACGCCACGAACTTCAGCGTGGACGATCTCACCGCCATGGGCGTGCGCCGCATCAGCACCGGCGGCACGCTGGCGCGCACCGCCTGGAACGGCTTCATTCGGGCGGCTCGCGAAATCGCCGAGCGCGGTACGTTCAAGAGCTTCGACGGCACCATCCCCAACGCCGAACTCAACGCGTTCTTCCGCGAGGACCGCAAGAAGCGCGCGTCGTCATGAGCGCGTCCGAGCCCGATCCCCTTTCCGGCCGGCCGGTCGGCGTGAAGGTCGACGTAGTGCCGGCACGCCGGCCGGAAGCCGTCGTACTCGAAGGCCGCTTTGGCCGGGTCGAAAAGCTCGATGCTGAGCGCCATGGAGCGGCGCTGTGGCAGGCGCTCAAGGACGATAACAAGACTTGGGCCTATCTCGGTTACGGCCCCTTCGCCGACGAGGCGGCGTTCGCGGCGTGGCTCGCCGAGCGGCCGAAGCTGGAAGACCCCTACTCCTACGCAATCCTTCAGCCCGACGGCCGCGCTGTCGGCATCGCCACCCTGATGGAAATCCGCCCGGCGATCCGCGTCATCGAGGTCGGGAACATTGTTTATTCGCCGGCGCTCCAGCGCACGGGTCTTGCCACCGAGGCGCAATATCTGCTCGCACGCTATGTGTTCGAGACGCTCGGCAACCGCCGCTACGAATGGAAGTGCAACGCGCTCAACGCGCCGTCGCGTCGCGCCGCCGAGCGGTTCGGATTCACCTTTGAGGGCCTGTTCCGTCAGCACCAGATCGTCAAAGGCCGCAACCGTGACACGGCGTGGTTCTCGATGCTCGATACGGAATGGCCGACGCGCAAGGCGGCGTTCGAGCGCTGGCTCGCGCCCGAAAATTTCGACGGCGCCGGCCGGCAGAAGGTGAGCCTCGCGGCGCTCAACCGCGGCACGTTCGCGGGACTGCGTCGCGCCAACGCCGGCGACATCGATAGAGTGGTCGCGTTCCAGCGCGTCGCCTACGCCAAGAATCGCCCACTGCTGGGTGTCGAACCGCTGCCGCTGCAGGCCGACTACACGGAGATTCTCGCCGCGTATGAGACTTGGCTTTACGAGAGCGCGGACGGCCTCGAAGGCGTGCTCATCCTCGAGCCGCGCAACGACGATCTGCTGATCTGGAGCATCTCGACCGCGCCGCGCCTGCACGGCCAGGGGCTCGGCCGGCGGTTGCTGGCGGCGGCCGAGGAGCGCGCCCGCGCGCTCGGACTTGCCGTGATGCGCCTCTACACCGGCGAACCGCTCAAGAACAACATCGCCTGGTACGAGCGGCACGGCTACGCGCGCGAGCGCGTCGAGGACTTGGGCGATCGCCGCGCGGTCCATATGATGAAGCGGATCGGGACTTAAATCACACGGAGGCGGCCGATGGCCGGACGGCTCAAGGGCAAGGTCGCGCTGGTCACCGCGGCCGGGCAAGGGATCGGGCGCGCCATCGCGGCCGCGTTCGCGGCGGAAGGCGCGCGGGTGATCGCGACCGATCTCGACGCCGGCAAGCTCAAGGGGCTGCGCGCCGCCGACCGGCGCGCCCTCGACGTCCGATCGACCGCGGCGGTCGAGGCGCTCGCCAAGGAGGTCGGCCGCACCTACGGCGCCCTCGACGTGCTCGCCAACTGCGCCGGGTTCGTGCACCACGGCACCGTGCTCGATTGCGCGGAGGCCGATTGGGATTTTTCTTTCGACCTCAATGTCAAATCGATGCACCGCACGATCAAAGCGTTCGTGCCGGCGATGCTCAAACGCAAGCGCGGCTCGATCGTGAATATTTCCTCGGGCGCCTCCTCGGTGCGCGGACTGCCCAACCGTTACGTCTACGGATCGACCAAGGCAGCGGTGATCGGGCTCACCAAGGCGGTCGCCGCCGACTTCATCAAGCGCGGCATCCGCGCCAACGCCATCTGCCCCGGCACGATCGAGTCGCCCTCGCTCGACGAGCGTATCGCGGCACTGGCGAAGTCCACCGGCCAATCGCTCGCCACGATCCGCAAGCAGTTCATCGACCGCCAGCCCATGGGCCGACTCGGCACGCCCGCGGAAATCGCCATGCTCGCCGTCTATCTTGCATCGGACGAAGCGAGCTACACGACGGGACAGATTCATCTCGCGGACGGCGGGTTTGCGCTGTGACACTGATGTAGCCCGGATGACCCTCGCAAAAGCGAGGGGAAATCCGGGGTGCCGTCCCCGCATCTCGCTGCGCTCATGCGGGCTACAACGACACTGAGGAACAACAACAATGCACATTCTCATTCTCGGCGCCGCCGGCATGGTCGGGCGCAAGCTGATCGACCGGCTCTTGCGTGACGGCGGGCTCAATGGGCAACCGGTCGAGCGGCTGACGCTTGCCGACGTGGCGAGCCCGGAAAAGCCGAAGGACTTCAGCGGTAAGGTCGATACTGTGACGATGGATCTCTCCGCGCCAGGCGAAGCGGAGAAAATCGTCGCGTCGCGGCCGGACGTGATTTTCCATCTCGCGGCCGTCGTTTCCGGCGAGGCGGAGGCGGATTTTGAGAAGGGCTACCGCATCAATCTCGACGGCACGCGCGCGCTGCTCGAGGCGATTCGGCGCGTCGGCGACGGCTACAAGCCGAGGGTGATCTACACGTCATCCATTGCGGTCTTCGGCGCGCCCTTTCCCGAGGCCATTCCCGACGAGTTTCACCTCACGCCGCTCACTTGCTACGGCACGCAAAAGGCGATGGGCGAGTTGCTGCTCGCCGACTACACGCGGCGCGGCTTTATCGACGGCGTCGGCCTGCGCTTCCCGACCATCTGCGTGCGTCCGGGCAAGCCCAACAAGGCGGCGTCGGGCTTCTTCTCCTCGATAATTCGCGAGCCGCTCGCCGGCCAGGACGCAGTGCTGCCGGTGCCGGACACCGTGCGCCACACGCACGCGAGCCCGCGCGCCGCCGCCGGCTTCCTGGCGCACGCCGCCTCACTCACGCATCGGCAGCTTGGCGACCGCATCAATCTCACCATGCCGGGCATTTCCTGCACGGTCGCCGAGCAAATCGAAGCGCTCAAGCGCATCGCCGGCGCCAAGGTCGCCGCGCGCATCCGGCGCGAGCCGGACGAGACCATCACCCGCATCGTCGCCGGCTGGCCGCAGCGGTTCGATGCGCGCCGCGCCGCCGCGCTCGGCTTCCGCGCCGAGACCTCGTTCGACGACATCGTGCGCAGTCATGTCGAAGACGAGTTGGGCGGAAAGATCGGGTAAACAGGGATCAGGAAACAGGTATCAGGTATCAGGTTCGCGACACCTGATTCCTGATTGCTGATACCTGACATCCGGCATGCGCTTCACCGAGCCGCTCATCCCCGCCACGCTCGTCAAGCGCTACAAGCGCTTCCTCGCCGATGTCGTGCTTTCGTCCGGCGAGGCGATCACCGCGCATGTCGCCAATCCGGGGGCGATGATCGGGCTTGCGACGCCGGGCTCGCGTGTATGGCTTTCCAAATCGAGCAACGTGAAGCGCAAGCTGCCCTACAGCTGGGAACTGGTCGAAGTCGACCTCGGTGCCGGTCCCGAGCTGATCGGCATCAATACGGCGCATCCCAACCTGCTGGTGGCCGAGGCGATCGCCGCGAACGCAATTCCGGAGCTTGCCGGCTACGCGACGCACCGTCGCGAGGTGAAATACGGCAAAAACTCGCGCATCGACTTTTTGCTCGAAACGCCGAGTCGGCCGCCCTGTTACGTGGAGGTCAAAAACGTGCACCTGATGCGACACGCTGGGCTCGCCGAGTTCCCCGACTCGGTGACCGCGCGCGGCGCCAAGCACCTCGACGAACTTGCCGCCGTCGCCGTTGCGGGTGCGCGCGCCGTGATGCTGTTCCTCATCCAGATCGGCTCCGCCGCGCGCTTCGCCCTCGCCCGCGACATCGATCCGGCCTACGCCGCGGCGTTCGACCGAGCGCGGGCGGCCGGCGTCGAGGCCATCGCCTACCGCTGCGTCATCGAGCACGCGGCAATCGCGCTCACCGGTCCGGTGCCGATCGTGGGTTGACGCTCCCGCGAACCTGCTCAATCTTGCGTCGTTGCCGCCAATCACTAGATTGGCCGTGAAATAAGCGGCTTGGCCGCGCCCCACCCCTTGCCTCCCGCGCAAGCGGGAGAGGGACCGAGGGGTAACGAACAACAATGACCTACGTCGACGCGGCCCACGCGCCGCTGCGCAAAACCGGACAGATCAAGATTTACGGCCCGGACGCCGTCGCCGGGATGCGCAAGGCCGGCCAGCTGGTGGCCGAGTGCCTCGACATGCTCGTGGGCGAGATCAAACCCGGCGTGCCCACCCAGCGCATCGACCGCCTGGTGTTCGAGTTCGCCATGGACCATGGCGCGCGGCCGGCGACGCTCATGTACCGCGGCTACACCAAGGCGACCTGCACGTCGATCAACCACGTGGTCTGCCATGGCATCCCCAACGAGAAACCGCTCAAGGAAGGCGACATCGTCAACGTCGACGTCACCCTGATCCTCGACGGTTGGCATGGGGATTCGAGCCGCATGTTTCCGATCGGCCAGATCCCGCGCCGTGCCGAGCGGCTGATCGAGGTCACCTACGAGGCGATGATGCGCGGCATCGCGGCGGTGCGGCCGGGCGGCACCACCGGCGACATCGGCGCCGCCATCCAGGCTTACGTCGAGCCGCAGCACATGAGCGTGGTGCGCGACTTCTGCGGCCACGGTCTCGGCCGCCTGTTCCATGACGAGCCCAACATCGTGCACGTCGGCCGCCCCGGCGAGGGCGCCGTGCTCAAGCCCGGCATGTTCTTCACCATCGAGCCGATGATCAATTTGGGCCGGCCGCACGTGAAGGTGCTCTCGGACGGCTGGACCGCGGTGACGCGCGACCGCTCGCTCTCGGCGCAATTCGAGCACACGGTCGCCGTGACCGATACCGGCGCCGAAATATTCACGCTCTCGCCTAGGCACCTCGACAAGCCGCCGTATCGGCTGTTGTGAAGATGGCTGGGCTTGGCTGGTGGTCGTGGGCGTGCCGGCTCGTCGGATGGCGCCGGAAGGCCAAGACTCCGGTCGAACCGCACTACAAAACGCTCGAGCGGCGCGGCGAGGAGATTTATGACGAAATGTACGAGACGAGCAGTTCGCACGGCTATTTGAGCGAGATCAAGGAATGTTTTAATGCCGCGATCGAGGCCGCCGAAGCCGACGGATTGACCGACGAGGCGCGGCGCCTGCAGGCGCGCCTCGATCACATCGTTACGGGCTATCGCCGTCACTTCACCTGAGCGGCGTTTAACCCTCATCTCATCGAGCCCACGAGCATGGGTGCCCACTTCTGCGGCCATGCCTGGCGGCTGTTCCGCAACGAGTGGTTGCAGCGGGCGAGCGGCCATTGACTTTTGTTCCTATTTCGTTCTCTACTGGGGAATGCTGGGATCTACGGCAAAGCCCGCACTCCCGCCGCGCCTGCGGCTGGTTGGCGATGGCTGCAGTGCCGAGGCGTCATTCGCGACGGCATCTGTCCGGACCAAGGAGCCGCACCACGTCGGGCACCGCGGGCGGCTACGCGCGCGGTTCATGGCGGCGGGCGCGCCGGCGCTCGCGGATTACGAGTTGATCGAATTGGTCTTGTTTCGCGCTATTCCGCAGCGTGACGTGAAGCCGCTGGCGAAAGAGCTGATTGCCGTCTTCGGCTCCTTCGCCGAGGTCATTGCGGCGCCGCGCGAGCGGCTCGCCGAGATCAAGGGACTGAGCGAGGCGGCCGTCGTCGAGTTCAAGATCGTCGTGGCTGCGGCGCAGCGGCTCGTGCACGGCAGCGTCAGGCGCCGCGCGGTGCTCTCGTCATGGTCCGCGGTGCTCGACTATTGCCGCACCGCCATGGCGTTCGCCGACACGGAAGCGTTGCGCGTCCTCTTTCTCGACAAGAAGAACCAGCTCATCGCCGACGAGTTACAGCAGAAGGGCACGGTCGACCACACGCCGGTCTACCCGCGCGAGGTGGTCAAGCGTGCGCTCGAACTCTCCGCCACCGCGGTCATCCTCGTGCACAACCATCCCAGCGGCGATCCGACGCCCTCGCGCGCCGACATCGAGATGACACAGGCGATCGTCGCGGTGGCGCGCCCGCTCGGCATCGCCGTGCACGACCACATCATCGTCGGCAAGGACGGCCACGCGAGTTTGAAGGGGCTGCGGCTGATTTAGCCCAAGCAGGGCGAGGAGTAATGCCCGGTAGTGGGCTATGGCCGTCTACAACTAGAAAGGCAGCTGGCGGATCCGCAAAAACCGATTTAGACTTGAGATTGCGATGTCAGCATCGCAAAGGGAGGATTTCCATGAAGACGATCGGCACTTTTGCGGCCGCAACAATCGCGGTTTTCCTGGCTCTGAGTCCGGCGTGGAGCGCGACCCATCACGTTTACGGACCGAAGATTCACGGGATCATCATCCACAATTGTAATTACCGCGGTGGCGTCATTCACGGCATCATCATCCATAAGTGCCATCCGATTCGCGGCATTATCATCTGGCATCCTTCGAAGAAATAGAGGTCCGCGTCTTACACTGTCTGGAGTTTGTCGTGGCTCCGACCGCGGACGGCGGGACGCTGGTGAATGCGGCCCGGCGGCGGTGGCTGCCGGGCGGGGGACGGTTTTGGCCGCGAAAGAGCAGGCGGCACCCGCGCCTTGCGGCGGACGAATGCGCGCGCCGGCTGCGCCGGCGTAGCGCCTGTACATTGCCGATTCTTCTTCTCGCCTTGGCGATCGCCCCGTGGCCGGCATTTTCGCATACACCCTCATTTGACGAACAGAGCCTTCTGGCACTCCTGCAAAACAGCCCGGCCACCAGCCGTCCGGTCGATACCGTCGAGGAATTGGTGCCGCTCCTGCCTGAGGAGCTGCGTTCCAATTTCACGTTCGTCTACAAGAGCCGCAGCCCGTTCCGCGACAGCATCTCGCCGGATTATCCCCGCGTCATCCTGTTCACGAACGATGCCCGCTTCGTGTTGACCTTCACGGGCGACGAGCGAAAGCCGGGCGCAAATCTCCTGGAGAGCCTGTCGTTCGACGCGGAGAGCGCGCGCTTTCGCACGCGCGCCTATCTGCTGCCGGCGGCGGAGCGTTCGGGATGGAAACCCTCCCCTGAAGCCGCGAATTGCGCTCGCTGCCACGGCGCGGATGCGCGGCCGATCTTCGATGCCTATCCGCTTTGGCCCGGTTTCTACGGCTCCCAACTAGACACCTTTCCGCACGACCGCCTGGGCGACAAGGAATATCGGGACTACAAAAAGTTTTTGGCGGGACCCGCCAAATCCGGCGTCTATCGGGGTTTGATTTTCCCCGCCGGCAGCGCCGCAAGCCCTTATCTCGATCCGCGGAAATTTGATCCCAACATGGTGGAGGTCCCGTCGGAGCCTCTGCGGTTCCTTCCCAACACGCGCTTCGGCATGGCCCTTACCGAACTCAACCGCCAGCGCATTTATCGCAAGCTGACCGAGGGCAAGGATTTCGCGGCGAACGAGAAGCCGCTGTTGGCGGAGCTTTTGCAATGCAGGTCGAGCCGCGCGCCCTCCATGCGCATGGTGAAGACGATCACGGCGCGGCTCCGGCGTGAAAATACCGCGCGCCTCGTACGATTGGGCCTGCGTCCAGGAGACCCGCGCCCCGACCGCGACGACATGCCGGAGCTGCAGCTCGCTACGGAGTTGGCGCAGATCGCTCGGGTCGCGGCGCGCGCCGGTGCCGACATGACGGACTGGTCCATGGCGCGCGAGCCGGGCTCGCTGGCATTTTTCGACGGCATCCTCAGCGGCATGTACGGCCGAAGGAACTACTACCTCAAGGAGGATCTGATCTACGAGATGCTCGCGCACCTGCGTGCGCGCGAGCCGGCGTTCGAGAAGTACTTTTCGGCGTTCAACGCCTACGATGGCCTCGGCTATCCATTCGGCAATCGCATCGACGTGAGTAAAGCGCTTGGCAGTTGCCGCCTGTTGCGCGCGAGCGAGCGCCCGCGGGATCGCGCGTCTGCCGGCGACGCCGGTTCAAATTCGCCGTAGCGTCGCGCCTCAGGGCCGCGGCCTTCGCTGCGCGCGCGAGTTCTATCCCGCCATGGCGTTTGTCGTGAACTCACGCTGCCCCGCGCCGCGCGCTTTCGCTTCCCGGCGCCGCGCGTGCAAGATGAACTCGGTGTAGCCGTTGGGCTGGCGCCGGCCCTCGAAGATCAAATCGCACGCGGCGCGGAACGCCGGTCCGTCGTAGCGCGGCGCCATCGACCGATAGAGCGGGTCGGCGGCGTTCTGCCGGTCGACCACCGCCGCCATGCGCTTGAGCGTGTCCATCACCTGGGCGCGGCTGGCGACGCCGTGCAGGAGCCAATTGGCGACGTGCTGGCTCGAAATGCGCAAGGTCGCGCGATCTTCCATCAGGCCGACGTCATGGATGTCCGGCACTTTGGAGCAGCCGACGCCCTGGTCGATCCACCGCACGACGTAGCCGAGAAGACTCTGACAGTTGTTGTCGAGTTCCTGCTGCACGGCTTGCGGCGGCCAGTTCGCGGTCGCAACCGGGACGGTCAGGAGATCGCTCAGCCGGGCGCGCGGCCGTTGCGCAAGTTCGCGCTGGCGCGCCGCCACGTCGACGGCGTGATAGTGCAGCGCATGCAAAGTGGCGGCGGTCGGCGAGGGGACCCAGGCGGTGTTCGCCCCCGCCTGCGGATGACCGATCTTCTGCTCCAGCATGTCCGCCATCTTGTCGGGCGCGGCCCACATGCCCTTGCCGATTTGCGCGTGCCCGGGCAGCCCACAGGCCAAGCCAATGTCGACGTTCTGGTCCTCATACGCCTTGATCCAGAGTGTTCTTTTCATGTCGTCCTTGCGCACCATCGGCCCCGCTTCGATCGAGGTGTGGATTTCGTCGCCGGTGCGGTCGAGAAATCCGGTGTTGATGAAGCAGATCCTGTGGCGCGCGGCGCCGATGCATGCCGCAAGGTTGACGGTGGTGCGCCGCTCTTCGTCCATCACGCCCATTTTGAGCGTGTGGCGCTCGAGGCCGAGCAGGTCCTCGACGCGGCCGAACAAATCATCGGCGAGCTTGACTTCGTGCGGCCCGTGCATTTTCGGCTTGACGATGTAGATCGCGCCGGAGCGGCTGTTGCGATACGCCGCGGCCCCTTGCAAATCGCGGCGGCCGATGAGGGCACTCACCGCGGCGTCGAGGAAGCCTTCGGGAATCGCGCGGCCCTCGGCGTCGAGAACAGCGTCCGTGTACATGTGATGGCCGACGTTGCGCACCAGCATGAGGCTGCGCCCGGGCAGCCGCAGCTCGCGCCCGTCCGACTGGACGTAGGTTCGGTCCGGCGTCAGCCGCCGCTCGATCTGTCGTCCGCCCTTCGTGAAAGTGGCGGAAAGCGCGCCGTCGATCAAACCGAGCCAGTTGCGGTAGATCCGGATTTTGTCGTCGGCGTCGACCGCGGCGACCGAATCCTCCATGTCCATGATCGTGGTGAGGGCCGCTTCCAGCACGACATCGGCAACCCCGGCGGAGTCGTCGCGGCCGATCGGGTGCGCGCGGTCGATTTTGATCTCGACGTGCAGGTCATGATTGACCAGCAGCACCGCGCTCGGTGCGGCGGGATCGCCGCGGTGGCCGCGGAATCGATCCGGCTCGCGCAAATGCGTGCGGGTGCCGTCATCAAGCTGCGCCGTCAGCCTGCCGTCCTCGACGGCATAAGCCGTAACGGATGCATGGGCGCCGGCCGCGAGCGGCGCCGCCTGGTCGAGAAATTCTTTGGCCCGCGCGATCACCGCCGCGCCGCGCACCGCGTTGTAGCCTTTGCCGCGCGCAAGCTCGCCCCGATCGCCAATCGCATCGGTGCCGTAGAGTGCGTCGTAAAGGCTGCCCCACCGGGCGTTCGCGGCGTTGAGCGCATAGCGCGCGTTGGTGAGCGGCACGACGAGTTGCGGGCCAGCGATCGTTGCGATTTCCTCGTCCACGCTCGATGTTTCCGCCCGGATGCCGGCCGGCTCCGGCAGCAGATAGCCGATGGCGCGCAGGAAGGCTTCGTAGGCCGCAAGGTCGATCGTCCGGCCGCGGCGGTCGCGGTGCCACTTGTCGATCGCGGACTGCAGGCGGTCGCGCTCGGCGAGCAGTGCACGGTTGACCGGGCCGAGGTCGCGCACGATTGCGGCGAGCCCGGACCAGAACGCCGGCGGCGTCTGGGGCGTGTCGGCCAGAAGCTGCGCGATGAACTCGGCCATTCCCCGGGTCGGCCGTAACCCGCCGATACTGACGCGATCCATAGGAGTTCTCCGGTTTGGAGCCACCCCGGCCCGACTCGGAGAACCCGCGAGGTTTAAAAAGGGTTCCGCTAAATCCGCTAAGTCGAGCAAGATCGCCCTCGCTCCGGCGCAATTCCGTGGTTCAGCGTGAAAAACGGAGGCAGTCGAATGGTAGCGGTGAGATGCGGGGCAATCTGGGCCGCATGCTCGGTGCTTCTTGCGCTCAGCCCGATGGCGCACGCGGGCGACGCGAGCGAAGGATCCATCGTTCCGGTCGATCGCGCGCTGTGCGACGACATGAAAGCGCACAAGGTCATCAGGGCGGGCGCGGTGGTTGGATGTGAGCGGCTCAGCCTGGTCAGGTTCTCCTATCTGGGATTCGACGGCGCCGTTCACGGCGGCGGCGAAATCATGGTGATGGACGCGGCCGCCGAAAACGTCCTGCGGATATTCGCCAAGCTGCGCGAAGTTCGTTTTCCGATCGCCAAGGCGAGATTGATCAACAATTACGACGGCAGTGACGATGCGTCGATCGCGGACGACAACACGGCGGCCTTCAATTCGCGCAATGTGGCGGGGACGAACTCGCTGTCGCTGCACGCGTATGGACTGGCGATCGATCTCAATCCGCTCGAGAACCCGTATGTGCAGCGTGCGGACGGAAAGCTGATGTTCAGCCCACCCGCGAGCGCTGCTCACACGAACCGGTTCAAAGGCCAGCCGGAAAAGCAGCTCCGCCTCGGGTTGGCCGAAGCGGTCATCGATGTGTTTGCAGATGAAGGTTTCTTGATTTGGGGAGGGAACTGGACGAGCGCCATCGATTATCAGCACTTCCAGGTAAGCCGCGGCTTCGCCGAGCAGCTTGCCCGGCTTGCGCCAGGTGAGGCCAAGACCGCGTTCGCTCAACACGTTGAACGGTATCGAGCCTGCCGCCGTAAGGGCGGCGCGGAGGCGGGCCGCGCAAGCTGTATCGCTTCAGTTGGTAACTAACGCCGGTTTTCACTGCTCATCGACGCACCGCATTGGTCACGGCACCCGCCGTCGCCGTGCGCCCGCCATCGACGACGAATTGTCCGCCGGTGGTGTTGGAGGCGAGATCGGAGCAGAGGAACAGCACCATGTTGGCGATCTCGTCCGCGGTCGTGTAGCGGCCGCTCGGTATCGCGGCCTGGTAGCGTTCGCCGACGGCGGCCGGGTTGTCGGGCGAAATCTGTTCCTCCAACGCATGGATCATGCGCGTGTCGACCGGCCCCGGACACACGGCGTTCACCCGGATGCCCTGACGCGCGACTTCGCCCGCCGCCGTCTTGGTGAGCCCGATCACCGCGTGCTTCGACGCGACATAGGCCGGCATGCCCGGCGTCGCGGTGAGGCCGGCGACCGAGGCGGTGTTGACCACCGCCCCGCCGCCCTGACGGATCATCTCCGGCAGCACATGGCGCAGCCCGAGGAAAACGCCCTTCACATTCACGCCGATCACGGCGTCGAACACGGCCTCCTCGTACTCCGCCGTCGGTGCGAGTTTGCCCTCGATGCCGGCGTTGTTGAAGAAACAGTCGATCCGACCGTATTTGTCGATCGCGGCCTTGACGTAAGCCTTCACGTCCGCGGACTTGGTGACGTCGGCCGTCACCGCGAACGCATCGCCGCCGTTCTGGCGAATGATGCCCGCGGTCGCCTCCGCCCCCGCGCCGTCGCGGTCAACCACCACCACCTTCGCGCCTTGGCGCGCAAATGCCACGCAGGTCGCGCGGCCGATGCCGTTTCCTCCGCCGGTGACCAGTGCAACCTTGTCGTTGAAATCCATGCTGCCCTCCGCCCCGTAAACCGGCGCCTATGTAGCGCCGGCCGTGTGTCGATGACGCTCCCGGATCATTATAAGCAAAGCTGGACATCGATGCGCGCATTGCTCTTTTCGCAGCGTACCAGGGAGAGCCCCTCACCGGTCGGGTTGCCATGGGCCGCTTGCCACGCCACCATGCGCCCATCCCAGCTGCCGGACCCACGCCCATGAACCTCTCCCCCGACAAGCAGCGCGAGATGCTGCGCCAGATGCTGACCATCCGCCGTTTCGAGGAACGCGCCTCAGCCGATTACCTTGCCGGCCGCATCTACGGCGTCGTGCATTGCTATATCGGCGAAGAAGCGGTCGCGGTCGGCGTGTGCACCGCGCTCGAGCGCAGCGACCGCATCATTTCGACCCATCGCGGCCACGGCCACTGCATCGCCAAGGGCGCCGACCTCAACCGCATGATGGCCGAGCTGTACGGACGCGAGACCGGTTACTGCAAGGGCAAGGGCGGCTCCATGCACATCGCCGATTTCGGCATCGGCATGCTCGGCGCCAACGGGATCGTCGCAGGCGGCATCGCAATCGTCACCGGCGCGGGGCTGGCGGCGCAGATGGAAGGAAACGGCGGCGTCGCGGTCTCCTTCTTCGGCGACGGCGCCTCGAACGCGGGGCCGTTCCACGAATGCCTCAACATCGCGGCCGCATGGAAGCTGCCGATGCTCTACGTGTGCGAGAACAACCAATGGGCGGCGCAGACGTCGGCGGTCGCGACTCATGCGCTCTCCGACGTGGCGGCGCGCGCGGCCGGTTACGGCATTCCCGGCGTCGTGGTTGACGGCAACGACGTGTTCGCGGTCTATCAGGCGGCGAGCCGCGCGATCGAGCGGGCGCGCGCCGGCCAAGGCCCGACGCTGATTGAATGCAAAACCTACCGCTGGCGCGCGCATACCGAACGCAAGGGACAGCCCGATCCGCGCAATCAAGCAGAAGTCGAGGCGTGGAAGGCGAAGGACCCGATCGTTCAGCTCGAACGGAGCATGCGCGACCAGGGCGTGCTCGATGAGGCGGGGCTGCAAACAATCGACAGCGAGATCATGAGCGCGATCGAGCGCGCGGTCGCATTCGCCGAGGCGAGCTCGTTCCCGACGCCCGCTCAGGCGACCGAAGACGTATTTGCTTAATGGTTGGAGCATGATGTTTTCCGAAAACCGGTACCCACTTTTCGGCATCATGCTCTAGTGAGGAAACAAAACATGCGCGAGCTGACCTACAACGAAGCCGGGGTCGAGGCGGTCGCCGAGGAGATGCGGCGCGATCCGAAGATTTTCTACCTCTCGACCGACCCGATCCTGCCGCTGCTCGGCGAGTTCGGCGACAAGCGCATCCGGGCGACGCCAATCGCCGAAGGCGCGCTCACCGGCATGGCGATCGGCGCTGCGGGCTGCGGCTTCCGGCCGATCGTCGACTGGCGCCAAGTGACCTTCGCCTTCGTGGCCATGGACCAGATCGTCAATCAGGCCTCGAAGATCCACTACATGTTCGGCGGCCAGCGCACCTTTCCGATTCTTTATCGCGCGGCGGTCGGTGGCGGCACGCGGCTCGCCGCGCAGCACTGCCAATGCCCTTACTCGATGTTCATGAATCTCGCGGGGCTCAAGATGTTCCTGCCGTCAACGCCCTACGACCTCAAAGGCTTGCTCAAGTCGGCAATCCGCGACGACAACCCGGTGATCTCGTTCGAGTCGAACCGGCTGATGGCGCGCAAGGGCCCGGTGCCGGAGGAGGACTACACCATCCCGATCGGCAAGGCCGACGTGAAACGCGCGGGCAGCGACGTGACCGTCGTCGCGCTGGCGTGGCTCGTGCACGAGGCGCTCGCCGCCGCCGAGGAACTGGCGAAGGAGGGCATCTCGGTCGAGGTGGTCGATCCACGCACGCTCGTGCCGCTGGATGCCGAGACGATCCGCGCTTCGGTGCAGAAGACCGGCCGGCTCGTCATCGCCGACGAGGCGGGGCCCACCGCCGGCTTCTCGGCCGAGGTCGCCGCCGTTGTCACCGAGGACGCGCCGACGTTCGCGCGGCTTGCCGCGCCGGTCAAACGCGTGTGCGCCCTGCAAGTGCCGATCCCCTACAGCCCGGTGCTCGAGGACCACGTGTTCCCCGACCGCACGCGCATCATCGCCGGCATCCGCGCCGTGCTCGACGCGCGCAAGCCCGCCGCCGCGGCCTAATCAGGAGCAAACAACATGTGCCGCAACATTCGCACGCTGTTCAATTTCGAGCCGTCCGCAACGGAAGAAGAAATCCGCGCCTCCGCGCTGCAGTTCGTGCGCAAGCTCAGCGGCTTCACCCATCCCTCGAAGGCCAACGAGGCGGCATTCGAACGCGCGGTCGCTGAGGTCTCCGCTGTGGCGCGCCGGCTGCTCGCCTCGCTCGAGACCAAGCAGCCCGCCCGTGACCGCGAGGTCGAAGCCGCCAAGGCGCGCGAGCGCGCCCGCGCGCGATTTGCGTGACGCGCGCCGTCTCGTTTATTTCTTCATATCGCGCAAGATCGGGTAGAACGGCACCCAGACATTGTCCGTCTTGGCATTGACTTTGGCATGGCAATTTTCACAGTTGGCGGCGTCCTGGGCCTTTGCCGAGTCGGGCATTTGATTGTCTTTCATGTCAAATTCGTAATAGGCCCAAGGCGTCGTGCTCCCCGGCGGACGGGGATGGTTCAGGTCTTTCACTGCTGCCAAGATGCCGACCCGTTTGTCGTTGTAATGACCCGCCTTCAGCTCGTGCGTGGGGTCCTGGGTCCGGTCGCCGGGCGTGCGACGGTCGATGACGAACACGGTCTTGTCCGGAAATTTCTGAGTCTTGGCATACTCCGCATAGTCGTCCGGCTTCATGAACACGTTGTGAAACTCCATATCGTCAGTCGGCGACTCATAAGACAGTCCGACATTCGAGCCGACGAACACCCAAGTTTCAAAGCCGACCGGCCGCAGCAATTCTCCGGCGGCATTATATTGCGGTGGCACGCCCGATTGGGTCGTCGCCGGCGGAGCGTAAGCCATAAACGCCGCCGCTCCAACCAATATAACGATGCCTGCACTCCAAAACGTTTTACCAATGCGCATGATATTGTCCTCCCATGGCGCTCGTACCGCCTGAAGGCTAATCGCGTTTTGGTTGTAGCGCAAGCGCGTAAATGTTGAGACTATTGTTTTACCAGCAGCAGCGGCTGGCGCCCCTCCGGGATGCGGTGCCAGTTGTTGGTTTCTTCTTCCTCGAACCGCCAGACCACGTCCGCCTTCGTCGAGAGCAGCACGAACTGGCCGCGGTCCATGCGCCACCCGCGCGGCGCGAAGCGGGTGATGAGTTGATCGCAGCCGGGCTTGGTCTCGAGCGCGAAGCTGTCGGTATCGGCCGCCGTGTCCATCAGCGTGATCTGACAGATTGCCTTGTTCTGGCGCATGAAAGTCCAGGAGCCGAACATCTGGTCCGGCGTGTGCTTTTGCCCCTGCGCGGCAGCGACGGTCTGCAGGAAATAAAGCGTGCCGGTCGAGTGCGCCGACTCGAACATGCCGTTTTCGACCTCGTTGAACTCGAGAAGGGCCGTACCCCGCGCGTCGATCAGCCGGAGCGCGTCGTTGTCGATCGTCCACGCGGCGATGTCCTTGATATTCGGAAACGTCGTCCGGCATTCATTGGGTAACTCGAGCGCGCGGCCCGGTCCGGCCGGATCAATCTTGAAGGTGATGATGCAGGTCTTGTCGCGGTCGGCGTTCGACATTTCCCAGCCGCCGAGCATCGAATTGACCGCGTCGCTCGGCGGCGCGCCGGTCTGCGCGGTGGCGCTCGTGACACCGGCCAGCACCAGCGCGAGGGCAAGCAAATAAAGCCGCATGCGCATCTTGTTCACGTGCGCCGCGGCGGCCACGGCGTCTCCGGCACCGGGGTGAGCGGCGGCTTGCCGGCGGCCCAGGCCATCAGATTGTCGATGACAAGCTGGTGCATGGCGTCGCGGGTGGGAATCGAGCCCGAGCCGACGTGGGGCAGCAGCACGACGTTGTCCATCGCCAACAGCTCGGCCGGCACGTTGGGCTCGTGGGCATAGACGTCGAGGCCGGCCGCGAGGATCTTGCGCTCCTTGAGCGCGGCGACCAGCGCATCCTGATCGACCACCGTGCCGCGCGAGACGTTGATGAAAATCCCATTCGGGCCCAGCGCGTCGAGCACCTTGGCGTTGATCAGGTGCCGCGTCGCCGCGCCGCCCGGCGTCATCACGATCATCACGTCGACGTCGCGCGCCATTTCGACCAGATCGGGATAATATCGGTACGGCACGCCCGCCTGCGGATTGCGGCCGTGATAGGCGACCGGCAGCCCGAACGCTTCGAGCCGCCGTGCGATTCCCTTGCCGATGCGCCCGAGGCCGACGATGCCGGCGCGGCGTCCGCGCAGCGAGGCGGTGAGCCGGTATTCGCCGTTGACCCATTGGCCGGCGCGCAGGTAGCGCTCGGCCTGCGGCAGTTCGCGCACCGTGCACAGCAGCAGCCCGAGCGCAGTGTCGGCGACTTCTTCGTTGAGCACGTCAGGCGTGTTGGTGACGACGATGCCGTGCTCGCCCGCCCATTTGGCATCGACATGGTCATAGCCGACCCCGAAGCTCGAAATCATTTCCAGCTTGGGCAACCGCGCCATCAAGGCGGCGTCAACGCGGTCGTGGAACGGTCCGCCCGCCGCGATCGCGCGCAAACGCGGCGAAAGCTCTCCGATCAGACGCTCGCGGTCCGGCGCTTCCCACAGCTTGTGCAAGGTGAACGCCTTGCCGATGCCCTCGATGGCGATCGGGGCTAGTTGCTCCATCATCAGCACGTCGGCCTTGTTGCCGGCCATTCGTTCTTCTCCATGTCGTAAAGGGCGAATAGCGATTAGCGAATAGCGAATAGAACGGTCAATCTCGACGCCAACTATTCGCTATTCGCCATTCGCTATTCGCCGTCTCACACTAGCATCGCGACGGGTTGCTCGATCACCGCTTTGAACGCGGCGAGCAGTTCGGCGCCGAGCGCGCCGTCGACGACGCGGTGATCGCAGCCAAGCGTCACTGTCATCCGGTCGACGAACTTGACGCCGCCGTCTGCGGTCTCGATCGGCCTTCGCTGCGACGCGCCGACCGCGAGGATCGTCGCGTGCGGCGGGTTGATGATGGCGGTGAACTCGCGCACGCCGTACATGCCGAGGTTCGAGACGGCGGTCGAGCCGCCCTGATATTCGCCCGGCTGAAGTTTGCGCGCCCGGGCGCGCGCGGCAAGCTCGCGCGCCTCCGCCGAAATCGCCGTGAGCGATTTCGTTTCTGCCGCGCGGATCACCGGCGTGATCAGGCCGCCTTCGAGCGCGACCGCGACACCGACGTCGGAATGTTTGAAGCGCAGGATGCGGTCGCCCGCCCAGGCGGCGTTCGCGGCCGGCACGCGCTGCAAGGCCAGCGCCAGCGCCTTGACGACGAAATCGTTGAGCGAGAGACGGAACGCGGGCGCGCCGTCCTTGTCAGTCGACGCCGCCGCGTTCGCTTCGGCGCGCAAGGCGGCGAGCCGCTCGACACCGACATCGGCGGTCAAATAAAAGTGCGGGATCGTCTGCACCGCTTCGGTCAGCCGACGCGCAATCGTGCGCCGCATGTTGTCGAGCGGTACCTCGTCGAACGGACGCTCGATGTAGAGCGCCTTTATTTGATCGGCACCTGGCTCCGCCACCCGCCGCGCCTTCGCACTCGTCGCCTGTTCGACGTCGCGGGCGACGATGCGCCCATGCGGCCCGGACCCCGTGACGCGCGCGAGGTCGATGCCGGCCTCGCCGGCAAGCCGGCGCGCGAGCGGCGTCACCACGATGCCGCCGGCAAGCCGCGCGGGGCCGAAGTTGCGTTCCGGCGTGCGCACCTCGCGGAAGGGATCGAGCTTGATGGGACGCGCGGCGGTCGGCGCAGGTGCAGTTGGCGCGGCCGACGGAGCGCGCACCGGCGCATTCGCCGCAGCGCTCGCCACGGTCGCCGTGCCGCTGCCGTCGGCAATCACCGCGACGATCGCGCCGACCGGCACCACCGCGCCCTTCGGGACGCGGATTTCCGCGAGCCGGCCCCCACTGGTCGCCGGCACCTCCATGGTCGCCTTGTCGGTCTCGATCTCGAACAGATTCTCGCCCGGCTCGACCTTGTCGCCGACCGCCTTGAACCAGTGGGTGATGGTGCCCTCGGCGACGGTCTCGCCGAGCTGCGGCATCAGGACTTCCATAAAGATCACCCCCTCTAGTGTCCCGATTCCGAAGTTCGCCCAACTTTGCCGCACGCTCGGAAGCGAACTTCGGAATCGTAGGACACTAGCAACTCTATGATTCTAGTGCCGCTTTGAACCCGAAGTTCGCATCCGGACTCGCGGCAATTGTAGTGCGAACTTCGGGTTCGCGGCACTAGGTCGCCACCGTTTCTTCTTCACGACGTCCCCCAGCCGGATCACGTAATTCTTTCCTTTGCGCTCCAACCCAACAAATTCGACGTCCATTTCCGGAGCGTCCGCGGCATAGCCATTGCGAAAGCGCACGATGTCGAATTTTTTTCCCTCCAGTCGTTTCCTCCAATACTCCTTGTACGCGCGGTACTCGTAGCGCTTTCTTCCTTCAGCAATGTCGTCGAACCATTCGCGCTCCAGATGAAGGTGCAGTACCCGCTTCGCGGGCATCACCAGCTCACGGAAATGTACTGCGTCTCGAGGAACTCCATCAGGCCCTCGTGCGCGCCTTCGCGGCCGACGCCGCTCTGTTTCATGCCGCCGAACGGCGCCGCCGGATCGGAAACGAGCCCGCGGTTGAGCCCGATCATGCCGAAATCGAGCTTCTCCGACACGCGCAGGCCGCGACCGATGTCCTTCGTGTACAGATAAGCCACGAGTCCGTAGATCGTGTCGTTGGCGCGCCTTATCACTTCGTCCTCGGACGTGAACGTCTGCAGCGACGCGACTGGCCCGAAGATTTCCTCGTTGAGCATCTTCGCGTTGTCGGGAACGTCGGCGAGCACGGTCGCCGGATAGAAGTAACCGGTGCCGTCCGGGCGCTTGCCGCCGGTGAGAATCTTCGCGCCCTTCTGCACCGCGTCGTCGACCAATTCGACCACCTTGTCGCGGCCTTCCGCGTTGACCAGCGGCCCGAGCGACACGCCGTCGTCGAGCCCGTTGCCCATCTTGAGCGCGGCCATCTTCGTGGTGAGTTTTTTGGTGAAATCCGCCTGCACCTTTTCGTGCACGTAGAAGCGGTTCGCTGCCGTGCAGGCCTCGCCCATGTTGCGCATCTTGGCGACCATCGCGCCCTCGATCGCGGCGTCGATGTCGGCGTCCTCGAACACGATGAACGGCGCGTTGCCGCCCAGCTCCATGGCGGTCTTGAGCACGTTGTCGGCGGCGCTGTGCAGCAGCTTGCGGCCGACTTCGGTCGAGCCGGTAAACGAGACGATGCGCACGCGCGGATCATGCAGCATGTGGTCGACCACCGGACCGGAGCGGCGCGACGGGATCACGTTGACCACGCCGGCCGGCACGCCCGCCTCTTCGAGGATCGGCATCAGCGCCAGCATGGTGAGCGGCGTCTCCGAGGCGGGCTTGAGCACCACCGTGCAGCCGGCGGCGAGCGCCGGGCCGATCTTGCGCGTCGCCATGGCGGCCGGGAAGTTCCACGGCGTCACCAGCACGGCGACGCCGGCGGGTTTGTGATGGACGAAGATGCGCGCGCCCGAGGACGGCGCGCGGCCGACGTCGCCGAGATTGCGCACGCCCTCCTCGGCGAACCAGCGGAAGAACTCGGCCGCATAGGCGACCTCGCCGCGCGAGTCGGAAAGCGCCTTGCCGTTCTCGATGGTGATGAGCTTCGCCAGACGCTCGGCGTCGCGCATGATCAGTTCGTAGGCCTTGCGCAGGATTTCTCCGCGCTCGCGCGGCTTCCTTGCCGCCCAGCCCTCGAAGGCGTCGCTCGCCGCGTCGAGCGCGGCCTTGGCGTCGTCGATCGACGCGCTTGCCACCGAGGCGACCTTGTTCTCGGTCGCCGGGTCGATCACGTCGAAGCGCGAATTGTCGGAGGATTTGCGCCATTTGCCGCCGATCCACAGGTCGGTCGGCACATTGGCGAGCAGGTTGTCGTACATCGGGCTCATGGAACGGACCTCGGGATCAGCTTGAAAGGGACCGCCTTACCGTCTCGGCGATGCGGTCGACGGTCGGCAGCACGATGTCCTCGAGGGTGTCGGCGGCGGGCAGCGGGATGTGCGGCGTCGTTATCCGCACCGCCGGTCCGTCGAGGTCGTAGAACGCCTCGTCGGCGACGATCGAGACGATCTCCGCCCCCCACCCGCATAAACGTGGGTTCTCTTCCACCGTAAACAAGCGGTGGGTGTGCGCGAGCGAACCGAGGATGGTCTGGGTGTCGAGCGGCACCAGCGAGCGCACGTCGATCACCTCGCAGTCGATGCCCGCCTCGGCCTTGAGCTTCTCGGCCGCGGCGAGCGCGCGCGGCACCATCAGGGCGAGCGCCAGGATGGTGGCGTCTTTTCCCGGCCGCAGGATTTTGGCGCTGCCGAGCGTGTCGACGATCTCGCCGTCCGGCACCTCGCCTTTCGTCGGATAAAGCGATTTGTGCTCGAAGAAGATCACCGGGTCCGGATCGCGCACCGCCGCCGCCATGAGCCCGATCACGTCGCGCGGCGTCGACGGCGCCACCACCTTGAGTCCCGGAATCATCATGCACCAGTTCTCGACGCTTTGAGAGTGCTGCGCGCCGAAGCGCGAGCCCGCGCCGTTGCCGGTGCGCACCACCAGCGGACACTTGAGCTGCCCGTTCGACATGTAGCGGCTCTTGGGAAACTCGTTGGCGATGAAGTCGAAGCAGACCGCCAGGAAATCGGAGAACATGATCTCGGCGATCGGCTTCAGCCCGGTCATCGCCGCCCCCATGGCGGCGCCGAGGATCGCCTGTTCCGAAATCGGCGTGTCGCGAACGCGCACCGGGCCGAACTGATCGAGCAGGCCGACCGTCGCCTTGAACACGCCGCCCGCCTTGCCCACGTCCTCGCCGAGAAAGACGACGTCGGGATCGCGCGTCATCTCCTGGGCGATGCCGCGCGCGACGGCTTCGCGATAAGTCAGTTCCGCCATGCCCAGCCCCCATCAGCGTAAACGTCGGTCGTGAGAATTTCGAGCGGCGGTGGCCCCGCCGCCTTGCACTTTTCGGTCGCCTGGTCGACGTCGCGCCGCACCTCGGCGTCGATTGCCTCGATCGCGTCCGCCTGCACACCAAACTGCAGCAGCCGCTCGCGATATATTTTGATCGGATCGCGCTTGAGCCACGCCTCAAGCTCGCCCTTGGGCCGATAGGTCCCAGGGTCCGCGCGCGAGTGGCCGCTGTGGCGGTAAGTGAGGCATTCGATGAGCGACGGGCCGCCGCCGGCGCGCGCTTTCTCGTAAGCCGCGGACGCCGTGCGGTAGACCGCGTCGGCATCGTTGCCATCGATGACGATCGCCTCGAGCCCGTAGGCCGACGCGCGGTCGGCGGCCGGATGCTTCACCGGGATCACGTCGCCGATCGGCGTGTATTCCATGTACAAATTGTTCTCGCACACGAATACGACCGGCAGCTTCCACACCGCGGCGAAATTCACCGCCTCGTGGAAGGCGCCGATGTTGGTGGTGCCGTCGCCGAAGAAGCACACCGCGACGTCACCCGTGCCGTGGTATTGCGCGCGCCACGCCGCCCCGCAGGCGATCGGCAGATGCGCGCCGATGATGGCGTAGGAACCCATGACGCCGTGTTCAGCGGAAGTCAGATGCATCGAGCCGCCCTTGCCGCGCATGAGGCCGTTGTCGCGCTGCATCAGCTCGCCCAGCACCTTCTCGACCGGCACGCCGCGCGCGAGGGTGTGCGCGTGGCCGCGGTAGGTGCAGAAGCTCAAGTCCCGCGGGCGCATGGCGGCGGCGAAGCCGGTCGCCACCGCCTCCTGGCCGAGCGACAGGTGGCTCGTGCCCTTCACCAGGTTCTGCAGGAACAGGTCGTAGGCGCGCTGCTCGGCCTGCCGGATGGTGACCTGCATGCCGTACATGCGCAGCCGCATCTCTTCACCGATGTCGTCGTTGAGCTGCGGTTTGCGCGCGGCTACGGGCGGCCGGCCTTGCTTCTTGAGCATGATGGACCCTCGAACGCTTCCCCGGCGCGGCGGACCGCGCCCGCCGGGACGATAGCAAACCGGCCAACGTCAGGGCAGGCCCTTCACCTTGCGCTCGCGGTAAAGCACGTAGAGGCCCGACGCGATGACGATCGCCGAGCCGCCGAGCGTCCAGGCGGTCGGCACGTGCGCGAAAACGAGGTAGCCGAACAGGATCACCCACACGAGCTGGGTGTAGATGAAGGGCGCGAGCAGCGAGGCGGGCGCGAGCCTGTGCGCGGCGATCAATAGATAATGCCCGAGGCTGCCGAACAGGCCCATGCCGAGCATCAGGGCGACGATCAGCGGCGACTGCGGTGTCGTCCAGGCGAAGGGGAGCACCGGGAACATGGCGAGCACGCCGACGAGGTTCGAGTAGAACAGGATCGTCTCGTTTGAATCCGTGCGGGCCAGCATGCGGGTGGTGATGGAATAGAAGGCGTAGCAAAGCGCGCTGGCGAACGACAGCAGCGCGGCCGGATGCATGCCGCCGATTCCCGGCCGCGTCACCACCAGCACGCCGGCAAAACCGATCAAAACTGCCGTCCAACGTCGCCAGCCGATCCACTCGCCCAGCATGGGCCCGGACAGGATGGCGATCAGGAACGGGGTCGAGAACAGGATCGACAGGGCCTCGTCGAGCTGCAGGAACCGGAGCGCGAACACGTTGAGGATGGTCGAGAGAAGCATCAGGGTCGAGCGGCCGATCTGCAGCAGCGGCCGCTGGGTGGTCAGCACGCCCGGGCGCGTGACCGGATTGGACACCATCAACGCGAGCAGGAACGCGCCGGTGTAGCGCGCCCACACCACCTCGAGCGTATCCATGTAGCCGTTGAGGTATTTGGCCGACGCGTCGAGGCAGGCGAAGCAGACGACGGCGCAGACCATGAGGCCGATGCCGATCAACCGCTGGCGCTGCTCGCGTGCAGCGTCGGGCCGACGAATCAATTCGTTCAATAGGTCGCCCGCCCGCCGGAAATGTCGAACACCGCGCCGGTGGTGAAGGAGCACTCCGCCGACGCGCAGAACGCGGCGAGCGCCGCGATCTCCTCGACCAGCACGAAACGTCCGCGCGGGATTTTCGCCAGCATGTAATCGATGTGCTCCTGCGTCATCTGATCGAAGATCGCCGTCTTGGCGGCGGCCGGCGTGATGGCGTTGACCGCGATGTCTTTGTCCGCCACCTCCTTGCCGAGCGATTTGGTCAGCGCGATCAGCGCCGCCTTGGAGGCGGAGTAGGCCGGGGCGTTGGGATTGCCTTCCTTGCCGGCGATCGAGGCGATGTTGACGATGCGCCCGTAGTTCTGGTCGATCATCCCGGGCACGAGCGCGCGGCAACAGTTGAACGGGCCGTCGAGGTTGATCGCCATCACCTGCGCCCACGCCTCGGGCGGATACTCCCAGGTCTTCACGTTCGGGCCCGCGATGCCGGCGTTGTTGACCAGGATGTCGATGCGCCCGAACGCCGCTTTCGTCTCCTCCCGCGCGCGCTCCACGTCGGCGAGCTTGGTCACGTCGACCGTCACCGCGGTGATGCGGTTTCGCGCCTTGAGTTCGCCCGCGGTTTTCTCCGCCAGCGCGCGGTCGCGGTCCCAGATGGCGACGGCGGCGCCGGAATCGAGGAAGCGCTCGACGATCGCCCGCCCGATTCCCTGCGCGCCGCCGGTCACGACCGCGAACCGGCCGCTCAAATCGATCTTGTTGCTCATGGTCCCTCGCTGTGCCGGGCGCAAACTAGCGAACCGGCATCGGGCTGGCGAGGGTCACGCGGCGTCGCGTGCGCCGGTTCGCCGGGCCATCTCGTTGGCGATGCGCGCCGCGAGCGCGTCGCTCACCGGCATCATCGGCAGCCGAAGCTCGGGGCTGTCGATCACCCCCGCGCGCCACAGCCAATGCTTGATCGGCGCCGGGTTGGGCTCGGCGAACAGCAGCCGCGCCAGATCGACGAGGTCGTGCCACTCGCGCAACGCCTCCTCGCGGCGGCCGGCGACGAACGCGTTGCGCACGGCGGCATAGCGCGCGGTCTCCACGTGCGCGGCCGCCAGGATCCCGCCGTCGCCGCCGTGCGCGACCGCGCCGTAGAACAGCGCGTCTTCGCCGGTGAGCACCGCGAAGCCTTCCGGCCGCGCGCGCAGCAGGTCGAATGTTTGCATTTGGTCGGCGCAGCAATCCTTGACACCGACGATGTTGGGCAGCTCGGCAAGCCGCAGCAAGGTCGCGTTCGCGAGATTCACGCCGGTGCGGTACGGGATGTTGTAGACGATGATCGGCCGCTCGGTCGCGCCGGCGAGCGTCGCGAAGTGATGGTAGAGGCCCTCCTGCGGCGGCCGCACGTAATACGGGCAGGTGATCAGATAGCCGTCGATCGGCCACGACGCGGTGCGCGCCAGCGCCGCCACGACCTTGCGCGTGTCGGCGCCGCAGAGGCCGAGATACATGGGCAACGCACGATCCCGCGCGGCCGCCACGATGGCAACGACGCGCTCGGTTTCTGCTTCGTCGAGCGTCAGCCCTTCGCCCGTGGTCGCGGCGAGGATCAGGCCGTCGACGGGCTCAGCGGTGTAATGGCGCACGAGGCGCGCGAGCGACGTTTCGTCGAGACGGCCATCCTTGAACGGCGTGATCAGGGGCAGCCACACGCCGGCAAGCGATTGGTGGGTCGTCATTTCGGTCTCTCCTCTGTTGATGCCGGAGGAGGGAGCCCGAAAATGCAAAGACCCCGTCCGAGCCGGCGGGGTCCTGTCGGTATCAGCTGCGCGACACGTTCAACGCAGGCGAATCACCTCGGTCCCCCGGATGGAGGCTTTGGCTTTCGCTTTGCTGAAGCTGCGCATGGGACAACCTTTCGGCCGTTTGCCGGCGGATGTCAAGAAGCGACGACCGCCCTCGCCTGTTCGAGCGGCACCGGCGCGTCGGCGAGCAGCAAATTTATTGCCCGGCCTTCCCATTCCATCTCCGCGTGGCCGAGCGGGTCGTGTGGCGCCAGCCGATGCTCCAGCACCATCCGGCTCAGCAGCAGGCGCCGGGCGTCGTACGGATCCTGCACGCCTTCGTGCGCCAGCAGCACGGCGCTCACCGCGTTGTAGAGCGCGGTCGCGGCTTTGCGCGCGAGCGACTCGGCCTGCGGGTCGCGCGCGACACTCTCGGCAAACGCAAACGCGCGGTCGAGTGCACTCCCGAGCCGCGCGCGATGCGCCGGCGGGACACCGCTCGCCTGGGCCAGCCGTTCCGAGAGGCGTTGCGCCAGGGCGCCGTGCGCGCCCGACTTGCCGACCGCGCGGCCGACCGCGTCGAGCGCGATGATGTTGCTGGTGCCTTCCCACAACACGCCGATGTGGGCGTCGCGCACCAGCCGCGCGGTGACCCATTCCTCGATGTAGCCGTTGCCGCCGCGCGCCTCCATGGCGCCGGTTGCGACCGCGATGTTGTCGCGGCAGGCGCGGAATTTGAGCAGCGGCGTGAGCAGGCGTAGCAGCCGCTCCGCCTCGGCCGAACCGGCGTTCGCGCGGCCCATGGCGTCGGCGGTGAACAGCGCCATCGAGAGCGCCTGCTCGGCCGGCACCACCAGCTTCATCAGCTGCCGGCGCATGAGCGGGTGCTCGACGACGCGCCGGCCGAACGCCGCGCGCCCGCGCGCCGCCGCCAGCGCCTCATTGAGGCAGCGGCGCATCATCGCGGCAGCGCGCACGCCGTGCGACAGGCGCGAGAGGTTTACCTGGTCGAGCATCTGTTTGAAACCGCCCGACATGTCGCCGACCGGATAGGCCACCGCGCCTTCGAGCCTGATCTCGCCGCTCGCCATGGAGCGCGTGCCGAGCTTGTCCTTGAGTCGCACGATGCGATAGGCGTTGCGCCGGCCGTCCTCGAGCCGCCGCGGCAGCGCAAACAAAGCAAGCCCGCGCGTGCCTGCCGGCGCGCCTTCCGGCCGCGCCAGCAGCAGCGCCACGTCGGCGTCCGTGTGCGAGCAGAACCATTTCTCGCCGTAAAGCCGCCATTGCCCGCGCTCGCGCCGCGCCGCCGTTTCGAGCGCGCCGACGTCGGAGCCGCCCGCCTTTTCGGTGATGAACTGCGTCCCCTTCCATTGCCGCGCCGGATCGGCGGAGAGCATGCGCGGCAGCAGCAAGCTTTTGAGTTCGTCGCTGCCGTATTTGGCGACGAGGTGGATCGAGGTGTCGGTGACGCTGATCGGGCACATGAGGCCGAACTCGGCCTGCACGAACAAATACTGGAACGCGTATTTGGCGACCGGCGGCAGCGGCGCATCGAAGCCGAGCACGCCGCGGTGGCTCATGGCGTGGAACTCGAACTCGCCGAAGGCGATCGCCTCCATCTCGCGGTAAGCCGGGTGATACTCGATGAAGTCTTCGTCACGGCCGTGGCGGTCGCGCGCATGCAGCACCGGCGGGTGTTTGTCGGCGATCGCGGCCAGTTCGTCGAGACGGCCGCCCGCAAGCAGGCCGAGCCGGTCGAAATAAGGCTCGAGGCGGGCAAGCGTCGACGCGTCGAGATAGAGCGGCAGCAGCTGCCGCAGGCTCGCGTCGATGCGGAAGAAATTGAGGCCGCGGCAGTCGGGCGCCAGCAAATCGGACGCGCTCGCCGTTACCGGCGAGACACGCTCCAGAGGAACGATCGCCATCGCGCTGCCCTACGCGGCCGCTTCGACTTGGCGCGGCCGGTAGATCGCGGTGTGGGCGATGCGCGCGAGCGCCGTGCGGCCGTTGGCGATCGCCAGCGCGTCAAGCTCGACGAAGCGGTGGCCCTTGCGCTCGTAGTTGCCGGTCACTTTGGCGCGCACGGTCAGTTCATCGCCGACGCGGGCGGCGGCGAAATTCTGGAGGTTGCTGCCCACATGAATCCACGGGCCGAGCACCACGTTCTGGGCCAGCACCCAGTTGCACAGGCGCAGGATCGTGCCCGGATGGGCGAGACCCTCGCGCGCGTAGATCGGGTCGCTCTCGCGCACGTCGCGCAGGTGTCGGTCGGCGAACTCGGGCGTGAGCTGGAACGGCGTGATGCCGAGCGTCCTACCGGGCGCGAGCGTCTGCTCGTCGGCGGCCGGACGCGTGGCCGGCGGCTGCGCCTCGGCGAACTCAACGAGCTGCGGGGCAGCCGGCCCCTCGGTCATGAACGCCGCGCCGGTCGCGCACGGCTCGCCGCGGCTTTCCACCGTGATCGCCAAGCCGCCGTCGCTCTCGACCGCGGTGACGGTCGCGGTCTCGCCCTCGTACACCGGCTTGAGGAAGCGGCACTCGGCGCGACCGCGCTCGAGCCAAGCGCGCCCCCAGCGCGCCAGCGCCGCGTGGGTCATGTAGGCGTAGACGTCAACGCCCGGCACGAGCCCGCCGGAAAAGCCGTAGCGGCGCGCGACCTCGTCGTCGTGGATCTTGTTCTCGGAAAAATGCGCCGTGTTGTAGGCCTCGACCCGGTAGGGCGCCAATGCAATGCCGCTCATCGTTCGTCTCTCCCCGTAACCGGCGCCATGGTAGCGCAAAGGCTTGGCTTCCGCACCGGGCGAATAGATGGCGGCTGCGTCGATCGCTCCGCGGACTCTTGCGGCGCAATTGAGAAAGGCGGTATGTTGAACTCATGCCTGACCAGAGCCAGCGCGTCCTAAAATATATTCCGAGCGTGACCAAGGCGCTTGAAGTTATTTTATGGCTCGCTAATCGGCAGCCCGGCATCGACATATATCATTTGGTCAAGTCGACATTTTACGGTGACAAGTATCACGTCGTGCGCTTCGGCCGGCCCATCATTGGCGATCTCTACCGGGCGGCATGGTTCGGACCGTTGCCGCAGGTCGTGTATGGCCTGCTTCGCCATGAGCCCATGGAAATTTTGGCGCTGGGCAACAGCGGACCGCTTCCCTTCCGAGTAGACGATGCATTCCGTGTCTACGGCGAGCGCAGCCCGAATCTCGACCGGTTGTCCCCCAGCGACGTGGAGGCACTGGAGCACGGAGTTAAGGAAGTAGCAGGGAAATCCTTTGACGAACTGCTTGAGCTGACGCACCGCGATGCTGCCTATCAACGAGCCGCTAGCGGAATTATCGATTATCGAGATCTTATCCCGGACGATGATCCGCAGAAACGAGAGAAAGTGGAGTATCTGGAGGAAGTCGCTTCTATTGCAGTGCTCTAGAGACGCGAAATGATTCCGCGGCCGCGCGATGTCGTAAGGATTTTCGATTTATACACCAGCCCGCGAAAACCCAAGCTGCATATCTGTATTTCCGAGCGACGGCAGCTGTTTTTGCGGATCAACTCCCAGTCGATTTTCAAGCCGAACCACCTGCTTAGGAAATCGAGCAACCCTATTTAGCTCACGACAGCTATGTCGAATTGCAGCAATTGGTCCGGCATATGTCCGACGAAATCCGCGAAGCCGAATTTGTTGGCCGGCTGAACCTGGCAGAGGCCAGATCGCTGGTGGGCGCAGCTCAGGCGGCAGAAACGCTTCCGATGGAACACAAACGGCTGATCGCAGAATGCTTGTTGGACGGCGAGTGACCGAAGTTTCTCACCGCTCCGGCGACAGCGCGCTCTCGTGCCAGCGGCGAAGCACGAGGTGGGAGAGGAGCGACAGCAGGAAAAAGATCGCGATGCCGGCGAGCGAGAGCAACAGCAAAGCCGCGAACATGCGCGGGATCATCAGACGGTAGCCGGATTCGGCGATGCGGTAGGCAAGTCCCGAACCGGCGCCGGCCGAGCCGGCGGCGATTTCCGCCACCACCGCACCGATGAGCGAGAGCCCGCCGGCGATGCGCACGCCGGTCAGCATCGACGGCAGCGCGGCCGGCAGCCTGAGGTAAGCAAGGATTTGCCCGCGCGAGGCGCCGTAGAGTGCGAACAAATCGATCAGGTTGCGGTCGACCGAGGCGAGCCCGAGCGCCGTGTTGGCGAGCACCGGAAAGAACGCGACGATCCAGGCACAGGCGAGCACCGCTGCCGGCTGCGGCAGGTAGATGAGCAGCAGCGGCGCGATCGCGACCACCGGCGTCACCTGCAGGATCACCGCGTAGGGATAGAGCGAATATTCGATGAGGCGTGACTGGCTGAACAGGATCGCCAGCGCCACGCCGCCGAGGATGGCAAGACCCAGCGCCTCGAACGTCGTTGTCAGCGTCGCGATGAGCGACGCGCCGAGGATCGGCCAGTCCGACACGAGCGTCGAAACGACGAGGCCGGGGCCGGGCACCTGGTAGGCCGGCGTGTTGGTGAGCCGCACCGCCAAATCCCAGGCGACCACGACCAGCGCGAGCACCGCGATCGGCAGCACGACGCGCAGGATCGTGTCGCGCCGGCCCGTCTCGCGCGGCTCGGGCGTCACAGGCGGCTCGACGCTCATGCGGCGGCCCCGGCCACGGCTTGCGCGAGCGTCTGCGAGACGCGGCGGCAAAAGCCCGCGTATTCCGGCGAGGTGCGGAAGCTTTCCGCGCGCGGGTAGGGCGCGTCGATCGGGATTTCCGCGAACACGCGCCCGGGCCGCGGCGTCATCACCACGATGCGGCTCGACAGAAATACCGACTCGAACACCGAGTGGGTGACGAACACCACTGTCTTGCCGAGCGTCTGCCACAGCTTGAGCAGGTCGTTGGCGAGGCGGAAGCGGGTAATTTCGTCGAGCGCGGCGAACGGCTCGTCCATCAACAACAACGGCGGCGCGGTCGCGAGCGCGCGCGCGATCGACACCCGCATCTTCATGCCGCCGGAGAGTTCGCGCGGATAGGCGCGGGCAAATTCCGCCAGCCCGACGCCTTCGAGCGCCGTGCTGACGCGTTGCGCAGCCGCGGAGTGGTCGAGGCCGAGCAGCTTGAGCGGCAGCTCGACGTTGCCGGCGACGCTCGTCCACGGCATCAACGTCGGCTCTTGAAACACGAAGCCGAGCGCCCCGCGTTCAGGCTTTTTGCCGTCGCGCCATTCGATCGCGCCGCTCGTCGGCGCCGCAAGCCCGGCGATCAGCCGCAGCGCCGTGGACTTGCCGCAGCCGGACGGGCCGAGGAGCGACACGAACTCGCGCTCGCGCACCGCAAAGTCGAACCGGTCGAGCGCCACGACCGACGCGAAGGTCTTGCCGACGCCGCGCAAGGATACGATGGGTGCGCCGTCGCTCAAGAATGCCGCCAAACCTCCCCACAGCCGTCATGCCCGGCCTTGTGCCGGGCATCCACGTCTTGGAGACACAAACAAATCAAAGACGTGGATGGCCGGGACAAGCCCGGCCATGACGATGTGGGGATGTCAGTACCAGATGACACGGCTACTTCGGCCTCAGGTCGAGGGCGACGCCTTTGTCGACGAACTGCAATGTATAAGCTTTGCGCAAGTCGATGCCGGGCTTCACGACCCCGGCCTTCATCATCTTGTCGAAGAAGCTCTGCACCCGCGCGTCGGTCATGGCGCCGACGCCGAGCTTGAGCGAATCGCCCGAGTCGACGATGCCGTATTCCTTCAGCTTGGCGACCGAATAGGCGAGCAAATCGTCGGTCATTTCCGGGTTGTCGCGCTTGATCAGCGCGTTCCCCGCGGAGTTGTCATGATAAATGTAGTTCATCCAGCCGATGATCGACGCCTCGACGAAGCGGCGCACGAGGTCGGGCTGTTTGTCGACCAGCTCGCGCCGCGTCTCGATCAGCGTCGAATAGGCGTTGAAACCCTCATCGGCGAGCAAAAAGATCTTCGGCTTGAATCCGCCGGCGTGCACGACCGCGTAGGGCTCCGAGGTGACGTAGCCCTGCATGGCGCTGCGCTTGTCGGCGAGGAACGGCTGCGGATTGAACGTGTAGGGCTTGACCTGCTCGTCGCGGAAACCGAACTCCGACTTCATCCATTGGAAATAGGTGGCGCGGCCTTCGCTGGAGATGAATAGCGTGAGATTCTTGAGGTCCTCGAAGCGCTCGATGCCCTGGTCGGGATGAGCGAGCAGCACCTGCGGGTCTTTCTGGAACAGCGCCGCCACGCTGATCGTCGGGATATCCTGGGCGACCGCGTCGAACGCCTGCAGCAAATTGGCGCTGAGAAAGAAATCGATCTTGCCGACCGGCAGCAGGATGCGGTTATTCACCTGCGGGCCGCCCGGTACGATCGTCACGTCGAGCCCGTACTTGCGATAGGTGCCGTCGGCGAACGCCTGATAGAAGCCGCCGTGCTCGGCCTCCGCCACCCAGTTGGTGCCGAAGCGCACCTTGTCGAGCGCCTGCGCGTTGGCGCCCCCGCCCGCAAGCATGATTGCGAGCGCGGCAAGTCCGGCGCGCCAAATAAAGCCAGCGATCATTCTTCTGTCCTCTGTGGGTGCGGGAAAATAGGCGACGCTCGCGCGCTTGCCCAGCGGTCATCCGCCGCCTAGCCTCTCCGCATGCCGTTCAAACGCGATTGGGCCGAGATGACCTGGGAGGACTTCGCCGCGGCGGATCCGTCCTGGGTCGCGGTGCTGCCGCTTGCCGCGGTCGAGCAGCACGGCCCGCACCTGCCGCTCGGCACCGATTCATTCATCGTCCAGGCCTACCTCGCCCGCGCGCGAAAACTGTTGCCGGACGCGCTCAAGGTCACGTTCCTGCCAATCCAGGCGATCGGCACGTCGCACGAGCATCGCGCGTTTGCCGGCACGCTCTCGCTTAGCTCCGAGACGCTGATCCATGCGCTCACGCAAACCGCCGAGAGCGTGCACCGCGCGGGGCTGCGCAAGCTCGTGTTCGCCAACGGCCACGGCGGCAACGTGGCGGCGCTCGACCTGGTGGCGCTCGATCTGCGCACGCGGCTTAATATGCTCGCGGTGCCGTGTTCGTTGTCGCGCTTCGGTTATCCCGATGGCCTGTTCGCGCCGGAAGAAGTCGCGCACGGCATCCACGGCGGGGACGTCGAGACGTCGATCATGCTCGCCGCGCGGCCCGATCTCGTGCGCATCGACCTTGCCAAGAATTTCAGACCAGCGAGCCTCGCCATGGCGCGCGAGTTCAAACAGCTGCGCGCGTGCGAGCCCGTCGGCTTCGGCTGGATGAGCCAGGACCTCAATCCTTCGGGCGCGATCGGCGACGCCACCTTGGCGACCGCCGCCAAAGGCGAGGCCGCGCTCGCGCACGGCGCGCGCGCCCTCGTCGAATTGCTGGAAGACGTCGCGCGCTTCGACCTCGCGAAGCTCGCGAAGGGTCCGCTAGGGTAGCGCGCAACAGCGGCGCACCTGGACAGCCGCAAGGGTTATATTATAACATTTCCGCCATGTCCGTGACCCGCCACTCGCATGGCGATGCGCCGCACGCACCCGCGACCGTTTCGCTCTCGATTCTGCGCCTCTCGGCGTGGGAGCGCCTCGCCGCGGCGGCGGTGCTGATCGCGCTCCTGTGGGGCGCCGTTTATTGGACCATCGCGTGAACGACACCATGCTTCAACGACGCATCGAGACCGGCGCCGCGCTGCGCTTCTCCAACCTCACGCTCGGCTACGAGCGCCATCCGGCCGTGCACCACCTCGACGGCGAGATCGAGAAGGGCTCACTGCTGGCGGTGGTCGGCCCCAACGGCGCCGGCAAGTCCACCTTGTTCAAAGGCATCGTCGGCAGCTTGCGGCCGCTCGCCGGCCGCATCGAGCGCGGCGGGCTGAGCGTGCGCGACATCGCCTACCTGCCGCAGATCGCAGACATCGACCGCACCTTCCCGATCAACGTCTACGACATGGTGTCGATGGGTCTGTGGCGGCGCTCCGGCTTGTTCGGCGGCATCGGCCGCAAGGAGCGCGACGAGATCGAGACCGCGCTCGCCGCCGTCGGTCTCACCGGGTTCGAGGACCGGGCCATCGCGACGCTTTCCGGCGGCCAGATGCAGCGCACGTTGTTCGCGCGGCTGCTGCTGCAGGATGCCGACCTCATCGTGCTCGACGAGCCGTTCAACGCCATCGACACGAAGACCTGCGCCGACCTGCTCGACCTGGTGCGGCGCTGGCACAGCGAGCGCCGAACCGTGCTCGCCGCGCTGCACGACATCGAAATCGTGAAGGCAAGCTTCCCGCAAGCTCTGCTGCTCGCCCGCTCGCCGGTCGCCTGGGGGACGACATCCGACGTGCTCACGCCGGAGAACATGCTCAAGGCGCGGCACATGTGCGAGGCCTTCGACGAACACGCGCACGAATGCGCCGCTTAATCCCTCCCCCGTAGGGGGAGGGTGGACGCGCGCGAAGCGCGCGGCCGGGTGGGGGGCTGGGTGAGAACGCCCCCACCCGACGCCTTCGCTGCGCGAAGGCGTCGACCTCCCCCGCAAGCGGGGGAGGTATAAGGAAGAAAGAATGCTCTACGACGCGCTGATCGCCCCGTTCGCCGAGTTCGAGTTCATGCGACGCGCGCTCGTCGGCAGCTTCGCGCTTGCGCTTGGCGCGCCGCCGGTCGGGGTCTTTCTGATGCTTCGCCGCATGAGCCTGATCGGCGACGCCATGGCGCACGCCATCCTGCCCGGCGCGGCGATCGGATTCCTGTTCGCCGGCCTGAGCCTGTTCGCCATGGCCGGCGGCGGCCTGATCGCCGGGTTTCTCATCGCCATCGGGGCCGGGCTGATCGCGCGCGCCACGGCGCTCAAGGAGGACGCGGCGCTCGCCGCCTTCTTTCTCATCTCGCTCGCGCTCGGCGTGACCATCGTGTCGGTCCGGGGCACCAATGTCGATCTCCTCCACTTCCTGTTCGGCTCGGTGCTCGCCATCGATGATCCGACCCTCATGCTGATCGTGAGCATCGCCAGCGTGTCGCTCGTCATCCTGGCGCTGATCTGGCGGCCGCTGGTGGTCGAGTGCGTCGACCCCGGCTACCTGCGCTCCGTGAGCCGCGCCGGCGGTCCCGCGCACATCGCCTTTCTGGCGCTCGTGGTGATGAACCTCGTCGGCGGCTTTCAGGCGCTCGGCACGCTGCTCGCGGTCGGCATCATGATGCTGCCGGCGGTGATCTCGCGCTTCTGGGCGCGCGACATCACGCTGATGATCGGCGTCGCGATCGCCGCAGCCGCAGTGTCCGGCTACGCCGGCCTGCTGATTTCCTATCACGCCAACCTGCCGTCCGGTCCGGCCATCATCCTGGTGGCGGGAGCGCTTTATCTGCTCTCGGTGCTGCTGGGACCGGTGGGCGGGCTCGTGTGGCTCGCGGTGCCGCGGCGCCATCTCGAAGCGTGAGCGCATGGAATACGTCAGCTGGCGCATTCTGCTTGTGGCATTCGCCGCGCTCATTGCGGCGCCGGCCGCGGGCGACGCGGAGCCACGCAAACTCGCCGTCGCCTCCACGTCGATCATCGCCGATTTGGTGCGCAACGTCGGCGGCGAACGCCTCGACGTCAAAGCGCTGGTCGGCGCCAACGGCGATGCGCATGTTTATTCGCCGACGCCGGGCGACGCCAGGGAAATCGCCGCCGCGGCGATCGTATTCGTCAACGGGCTCGGGCTCGAAGGGTGGCTGCCACGGCTCGTCGGCGCGTCGGGCTCGAAGGCGCCGGTGATCGCGGTGAGCAAGGGCATCACACCGCGCCGCATGCCGGACGAAGAGCATCTCGGCAGGAGCGTGACCGACCCGCACGCCTGGCAATCGATCGCCGATGCGAAAATCTACGTCGCCAACATCCGGGACAGACTTGTTGCTGTCGACCCCGCCGGCAAGGCCGCTTACGACGCCAACGCGCAAGCGTATCTCGCCAAGCTCGACGATCTCGACAAAGAGGTGCGGTCGGCGATCGCCTCAATTCCGGCCCATCGCCGCAAGATCATCACCACCCACGACGCCTTCGGCTATTTCGGCGCCGCCTACGGCATGAGCTTCATCGCGCCCGAGGGCGTGTCGACCGACAGCGAACCGTCCGCCAAGGACGTCGCCCGCATCATCCGCCAGATCAAGCAACAGAATATCCCCGCGGTGTTCCTGGAGAATGTGAGCGATCCGCGGCTGATGGAGCAGATCGCGCGCGAGACCGGCGCCGCGATCGGCGGCAAGCTTTATTCCGACGCGCTCTCCGAGCCGAGCGGTCCCGCCGCCACCTACATCGACATGATGCGCCACAACGTGCGCGAATTGACGAAGGCGCTCGGCGGCGTTTAGCGCATGGACCGCAGCGGAATGCGGGATTCCCGGATTTCGCTTCGCTCTATCCGGGCTACGGCTCTGTCGTCTGTCGTCGGACTTCCCTATATACCCTTCTCTTACGAGGGGTTCCCGCATGCCCGAACAGGCCGCCGCAAAAATTCCCGTCACCGTGCTCACCGGTTATCTCGGCGCCGGCAAGACCACGTTGCTCAACCGCATCCTCACCGAGCCGCACGGGCAGAAGTTTGCTGTCATCGTCAACGAGTTCGGCGAGATCGGCATCGACAACGACCTCGTGGTGGGCGCCGACGAGGAAATCTTCGAGATGAATAACGGCTGCATCTGCTGCACCGTGCGCGGCGACCTGGTGCGCATCATCGACGGGCTGATGCGGCGCAAGGGCAGGTTCGACGCCATCATCGTCGAGACCACCGGCCTCGCCGACCCGGCGCCGGTCGCGCAGACGTTCTTCATGGACGACGCGGTGGGCGCAAAGGCGAAGCTAGACGCCGTCGTCACCGTGGCGGACGCCAAGTGGCTCAAGGATCGGCTGCGCGACGCGCCTGAGGCCAAGAACCAGATCGCCTTCGCCGACGTGATCCTGATCAACAAGACCGACCTCGTCGGCGGCGACGACCTGCGCGAGGTCGAAATGCGCATCCGCGCGATCAACCCTTACGCCAAGCTGCACCGCACCGAGCGCTGCCAGGTGGCGCTGGCGGAGGTGCTCGGGCGCAACGCCTTCGACCTCGACCGCATTCTCGACATCGAGCCCGAGTTTCTCGTCGCCGACGGCGACGGGCACGATCACGACCACGCGCACGGCGAGCACGACCACACCCAGGCGCACGACGACGGCCATCACCATCACGGGCTCAAGCATTATCACGACGAGGACATGCAATCGCTGTCGCTCAGGACCGACAAGCCGCTCGATCCGGACAAATTCTTTCCTTGGGTACAGGACCTCGTCGCCAAGGAAGGGCCGAGCATCCTGCGCGCCAAGGGCATCCTCGCGTTCAAGGACGATCCCGACCGGTTCGTGTTCCAGGGCGTGCACATGATCCTCGACGGCGACCACCAGCGCCCGTGGGGCGCGGACGAGAAGCGCGAGAGCCGGATCGTGTTCATCGGCCGCAAGCTGCCCGAGGAGATGATCCGCAAGGGCTTCGCGTCCTGCGCGGCTTGATTCTCTCGTGAGCGACACGCGCGACGCCCCGTC
>Ga0210408_10000697_pt1 | contig 39247 bp, 35 predicted proteins | sample IncBWH4MmetaG_FD_155471 | JGI IMG/M metagenome (GOLD analysis project Ga0210408, IMG submission 155471) | Forest soil microbial communities from Barre Woods Harvard Forest LTER site, Petersham, Massachusetts, United States - Inc-BW-H-4-M | ecosystem: Environmental > Terrestrial > Soil >...
GGCACGGCTTTGCGGCATCTCGCAGTCGCGCACCATCGTGATGGTGTTCGCGCTGCACGGCCTGTTCGCCGGCATCGCGGCCCTGCTCTATGCGACCCAGCTCCGCGTCATCCAGTCGACCGTGCCGCCCAATCTCGAGCTCACGATCATCACCGCCGCAGTGGTGGGCGGCGTCAGCATCCTGGGCGGCGTCGGCACGGTGATCGGCTCGACCCTTGCCGCGATCCTGATCGCCGAAATCGCCAGCGCGCTGGTCTTCATCGACGTGTCGCCCTACTGGATCCGCGCGGTGCAAGGCGTGCTCATTCTCGTGACCGTGATCGCCGACATTCTGCGGCGCCGGCGCATGGCCGGAGCATGAGCGCGATGAGCGAAATCCCCCTGCCCGAGACCGCCAGGCGCTTCGCGCCCTGGTGGGTCCTGCGTCATGAGACGATGCTTGCCGCGATCCTTCTCGTCGCGCTGATCGTGCTCGGCGCCCTGAACAGCCGCTTTTTGACGCTCGACAACCTGCTCAATCAGGGCCGGCTGACCACCGAGGTCGGGCTGATCGCCTTGCCGATGACCTTCATCATCATCACCGGCGGCATCGATCTCTCGGTCGGCTCGATCGTCGGGCTCTGCGCCATCCTGCTCGGCTATTCCTGGAAGAACTTTGATTTTCCGCTGCCGCTTGCGATCGGCTTTGCGCTGCTGGTCGGCGCGGCGGCCGGTTTCATCAATGGCCTCGTCATCACCAAGGTGAGGGTGCCGCCGCTGATCATGACGATCGCGACGCTCGCACTCTATCGCGGCCTCGCCGAGGGGATCAGCCAGGCGCATTCGGTGCGCGGCTATCCCGAATGGTTCTACTTCATCGGACAGGAGAATCTGCTCGGCGTGCCGACGCAGCTCTGGCTGCTCTTGATCGCGATCGTCATCGCGGGAATCGTTCTCGATCGCACGACGTTTGGCCGCACGCTCTACGCGATCGGCAACAACGAAACCGCGGCGCGCTTCTCGGGCCTGCCGGTCGATCGCGCAAAAATCGTCATCTATACGCTGTCGGGCTTGATGGCCGGCCTTTCGGCTGTCGTGCTGGTCTCGCGGGTGACGACGACGCGCTCCGACATGGGCATCGGCTACGAGCTCGACGTGATCGCCACCGTGGTGCTCGGTGGCACCAGCATTTTTGGCGGCGTCGGCACGATCTGGGGCACCGTCGTCGGGCTCGCGATGATCCAGCTCCTGAAAGACGGGCTGGCGCTGACCGGCGTCAAGGGCGACGCGACGATCGTCGTGATCGGCGCGGTGCTGATCCTTTCTACTCTTGTAGCGAGTTCGCTCCAGAGGCGCCGCGACGGCGTTTGACGGAGTTTTTCAGCCGCAAAAAAAGCGGCGTCAACATGGGAGGACGACGAGATGAAATTCGGATTAGCCCTGGCGCTATTCGGCGCGACGCTGCTGGCCGCAACGGCCAACGCGGCTGACAAGAGATGGGATGGCGCGGACGACCTGCCGGTCAATCCGCTCGCCTGCGCGGCCGGCGAAGCCAGCGCCGCCCCCGCGGCAAAACCCTATGACGGCGGCCAGCCGACCGGTGCGGCCGACAAGGCCGGCAAGCCGATCACGCTCGTCGACGTGCCGAAGCTGATCGGCATCGGCTATTTCAACGCCACCTCGAAGGGCATGCAGGACGCCGCCAAGGAGCTCGGCAACGTCACGGTGAAGACCGACGGCCCGACCGAAGCCAAGATCGACGAGCAGATCAAGTTCATCGACAACTACATCACCAGCGGCGTCGACGGCGTTCTGTTCGCCGCCAACGATCCCGTGGCGATCGCGCCGGTGCTGAAGAAGGCGCTGTCGAAGGGCATTCATGTCGTCGGCTACGACGCCAACTCCTCGCCGAATGCGCGCGAATGGTTCGTCAACCAGGCCGAGTTCAACGGCATTGCCAAAGCGATGATGGATTCGATGGCCAAGGAGGCCGGCGAGGACAAGAGCTTTGCGATCGTCACCTCGACCTTCACGACGCCGAACCAGGCGCGCTGGATCGCCGAAATGTGGGCCTATTCGCAAAAATGCCATCCCAAGCTGAAATGGCTGGAGACGGTCGAGGCGCAGGAGGACAACAACCTGTCCTTCAACCAGGCGACCACGCTGATCAACAAGCATGGCGACAAGCTCGCCGGCCTGTTCGGCATGACCTCGGTCGCAACGCCCGCCTCGGCTGAAGCGGTGACCAAGGCCAAGCTCTGCGGCAAGGTCGCAGTCGTTGGCCTCGCCACGCCCAACGCGATGAAGCCCTATGTCAGCACCGATTGCGTCAAGTCGGTCGTGCTGTGGAATCCGGTCGATCTCGGCTATGCCGCGACCTTTGTCATGCGTGCCGTGGTCGACGGCAAGCTGAAGCCCGGCGCGACCTCGGTGGAAGCCGGCAAGCTCGGCAAGCTCAGCGTCGTCAATGGCAGCGAGATCCTGCTCGGCTCGCCGTTCATCTTCTCGAAGCAGAACATCAAGGACTTCGATTTCTGACTTTGCGTGCGTCGTTCCGGCCGCATGAGGCGGCCGGAACGACCTCCATTCGCGTCGAGCTGCATCGATGAATGAGACAGTCGCGGTCCTCGACATCGGCAAAACCAATGCAAAACTTGCCTTGTTCGACCAGGGCCGGCTGCTCTGGGAAAAGTCGACGTCCAATCGCATCCTGCCGGGGCCGCCTTATCCGCACGAAGACGTCGACGGTGCATGGACGTTCTTCCTTGCCGCGCTCCGCGAGGCGGGACGTGCGCACAGGATCGGCGCGATCGTCCCCACCGCGCACGGCGCAGCCGGCGCCTTGATCGGCGCCGATGACCTCGCAGCCCCTGTCATGGACTATGAGTTTCCCGACATCGAGCAGATCGAGCCGGACTACGCCAGACTGCGGCCGCCCTTTTCGGAAACGCTCTCGCCGAAACTGCCGGCGGGGCTCAATCTCGGACGCCAGCTTGCGTACCAGAAATGGCGCTGTCCCGGCCTCTTCGCCAAGGCGAAGCACTTCCTCCCCTATTCGCAATATTGGGCCTGGCGCCTGACCGGCGTCGCGGCCTCGGACGTCACCTCGCTCGGCGCCCACACTGATCTCTGGATGCCGCAGCAGGGACATGTCTCGCGCCTCGTGACAGCGCTCGGCGTGGAAAACCTGCTCCCGCCGCTGCGCCGGGCCTTCGATCCGCTCGGTCCGATCAAGCCCGACATCGCCGCCGCGACCGGGCTCGCACCGGACACGCCGGTTGTTTGCGGCGTCCACGATTCCAACGCGTCGCTCTTGCCTTACCTCGTCTCGCGGCAGGCGCCGTTCACCGTGTTGTCGACCGGAACCTGGGTGATCCTGATGTGCGTCGGGCTTTCGCTCGATCGGCTCGATCCGCGCGACGACACGCTCGCCAATGTCGACGCGCTCGGCCGGCCGACCGCTTGCGGGCGCTTCATGGGCGGACGCGAATATGCCGTCATCGCCGGCGACGGCGGCAACCCGGATTTTTCCGCGATCGCGCGCGTCATCGCCTCCGGCGCGATCGCGCTGCCCTGCTTCTCCGGCCAGGGCGGGCCTTATGCGACGACGAAGGGCGAAATCCGCGGCGATGTCGCAGCGCGCGACCGCACCGCGCTGGCGACACTCTATTGCGCCCTGGTCAGTGATTTGATGTTGACTCGCATGGGAGCTGATGGCGGCGACCTCATCGTCGAAGGGACCTTTGCAAAAAATTCCGCCTTCTGCGCGGTGCTCGGCGCGTTGCGGCCGAAACAGCGCGTCTTCGCCGCGGAGGACTCGGCGGGCACTGCGCGCGGCGCCGCCATGCTGGCGCACTGGCCGCCGGCCTATCCGATCGCGGCGCCGACGCCCGTGCCGGAGGTTTCGATCGCCGGCCTCGACGCCTATCGCGCCGCCTGGGCCGCGGCGGTCAACCTGATCGCTCGCTGAACCTGATGAGTGCACGCGACGGCCTCGCGACTTGATCGTCGGCCTCGCCCTTGCGCAGGCTTGACTCGTTGCTAGATTGCTAGCATCCTAGCAATCATGCCGGACGACGACGTCAAGCAATTCAACGTGTATCTGCCGGTCTCCCTGATCAGGCAGGTCAAGCATCGCGCCATCGAAGCGGAAATGTCGCTCTCGGCCCTCGTGACCGAAGCGCTGCGCGCCTATCTCGACGCGCGCAAGCCGGCGCAGAGATCGTCCAAGAAGACGTGACGTGACAACCGAGCGCATCGAAGCCGTGTTCCTGACCACCCACAACTGGGGCAAGGCGGCAAAATTCTTCCAGACGCTGGGTTTTACCCTGGACTTCGAGACCGACCACAATTCGGGAAACGACAAGATCGGCCTTGCACTGCTGGCCCCGGACCAGGACTGGCGCCGCCGCGGCGACATGGACCCGCAACTCTCGCGGCCCTTTCGCGCCTCGATCGTGGCGCTCGCGCTTCATCGAGGACCTGGTCGTGGAAGAGGCCAGCCGCGGAAATATGTCATTCTCGGCGCCGGCCTCGACAGTTTTGCCCAGCGCAAGCCCGACATCGCGTCTCACCTCGTGATGTTCGAGATCGACCACCCGGGGGCCCGCAGGCCTGGAAACGTCAGCGCCTCATCGAACTCGGCTTCGGCGTCCCGGGCCGGCTGCGCTTCGTGCCGGTCGATTTCGAGGCGGGGGAATCCAGGCGGGACGTGCTCGTGAGCGCCGGCTGCGATGCCGGCAAGCCGGCCATCATGGTCTCCACGGGCGTCAGCATCTATCTCACGCGGGATGCGAACACGGCCACGCTGCGCGAGGTCGCAGGCTTCGCGCAGGGATCGACGCTGGCGATGACCTTCCTGCTCCCGCTGGAAACGGCGGATGACGAGGTGCGCGCCGGTTTGGAGATGGCGGAGAGGGGAGCGCGCGCAAGCGGAACGCCGTTTGTCAGCTTCTTCACCCCGCCGGAGATGCTTGCGCTGGCCCGCGACGCCGGCTTCGCAGAGGCGCGGCACGTCCCGGCTGTTGATCTGACCCAACGCTACTTCGCAGGCAGAACCGACGGCCTTCGCCCACCGCGCAATGCCGAGGAACTGCTCGTCGCGCGGACTTGATCCCGCGCCTCAAAAACCAGCCGCGCGCGACAAGATTGCCGTTGACGCACAGTTCGCAGCCGGCTAGGTTTTATTGGAACGTTCCAAATCGATTTGACGATGACTGCATAAATTTATCGCCTTGCGAACAGATATCTTGAGAAAAGCCATCCGAAATAATTGGAACGTGCCAAATATCGGTATCTGATTGCTGCAGCAAACCATGAGCGACAGCGCACGAAGCAAGGAGATCATCGCCCGTGACGGACGTGCGACGATCGTCGACGTTGCGCGCCGCGCCGGGGTCTCCAAGTCGACGGTCTCGCTCGTGCTGTCGGGCAGCAGCCTGGTTGCGGAAGCGACGCGCCAGCGGGTCTCCGTGGCGATGTCGGAGCTCGGCTATATCTATCATCGCGGCGCGGCGACGCTGCGCGGCGCCAGGTCCGGGGTGCTCGGCATGGTCATCAATGACCTGTCGAACCCGTTCTTCGTCGAGATGGCGATCGGCATCGAGGAGGCGTGCCAGGGTGGCGCGTTCATCCCGTTTCTCGCCAATGCCGCCGAGAATTCGCTGCGCCAGTTGCAGGTGCTGCGCTCGATGCGCGAGCATGGCGCCGCGGGCATCGTGCTGTCGCCGGCAATCGACACACAGCTCAGCGAGTTGAAGCCGCTGCTCGGCGACATGCCGGTCGTTCAGGTGATGCGCCGTCTTCCCGGCCTGAAGGCCTCCGTGGTCGCGCCCGAGAACAAGGAGGGCGCGCGCAAGGCGACCGCCTACCTCGTCGTGCAGGGTCACCGGCGGATCGCCTTTGTGGGCGGGCTGGCCTCGATGACGGTTCGCGACGAGCGCTTGGCCGGTTATCGCGGCGCGCTCGACACGGCAAAAATCCCCTTCGACTCCGCGCTGGTGATCGAAACGATGCCGAGCTACGCCGGCGGCGGAACGGCGCTGCCGCAACTCTTGAATCTCTCCGAGCCCGCGACCGCCGCGCTCTGCTTCAACGACGTCGTCGCCATCGGCATGATGCGTGCACTTGCCGCTTCCGGCGTCGCCGTCGGCCGCGATTTCAGCGTGATCGGCTTCGACGACATCGAGGAAGCCAAGCACACCTACCCCGCGCTCACCAGCGTCGCCGTCAACGGCAAAAACCTCGGCGCGCGCGCCGCGCAGCTTCTGATGCGCCAGCTTGCCAGCGGCGATTTTACGCCGGAGTCGGTGCTGTGCCCGGCGACCCTCGTCGTGCGGGCCTCCTCCGGCGCGGCACCAAAGACAGGAGGACATGCATGACCACCCTTCGCTGGGGACTGATCGGCGCCAGCACCATCGCCGCGCAGCACATGATCGCTGCCATCAGGGCCAACGGCGGTGACGTCGTCGCCGTCGTGAGCGCGAGCGCGGACCGCGCCGCGACATTCGCCCGGGATCACGCCATCGCTCATGGCACATCGCGCCTCGACGATCTCCTCGGGTCTGATGACGTCGACGCCGTCTATATTTCCACGACCAACGAACTGCACCGCGACCAGGTGTTTGCCGCGGCAGCCGCGGGCAAGCATGTGCTCTGCGAGAAGCCGCTGGCACTGACCCTGGATGATGCGCGCGCCATGGTCGAGCGATGCCGAGCACGCGGCGTCGTGATGGGAACGAACCATCATCTGCGCAATGCCGCGACCCATCGGGCCATGCGGGAGGCGATCAAGGCGGGCCGCATCGGGCGGCCGCTGTTCGCGCGCGTGTTCCACGCGGTCTACTTGCCGCCAAACCTCCAGGGCTGGCGGATCGAGAAGCCAGAAGCCGGTGGCGGCGTCATCCTCGACATAACAGTGCATGACGCCGACACGCTGCGTTTCGTGCTCGATGACGAGCCGGTCGCGGTGACGGCAATGACGTCGCGCGGCGGCATGGGCCGCGAGGGTCTCGAAGATGGCGTGATGGGCGCCCTCCGCTTCGCAAGCGGCCTGGTCGCGCAGTTCCATGACGCCTTCACGACCCGATATGCGACGACGGGCTTCGAGGTGCATGGCGAAGCGGGCTCCCTGATCGGCACCGACTGCATGACCCAGGCGCCCAAGGGCGATATCGTGCTGCGAAGCAAGGATGGCGAGACGCGGCTCGCGATCGATCACGAAAATCTCTACGCGCGGTCGGTCCGCCTGTTCCAGGAGGCGGTGGCCGGCCGCGGTTCGCCCGCCGCGTCAGGTGAAGACGGCATCAAGTCGCTCAGCGTTGCGCTATCGACGCGCGAGGCGGCGCGAGCCGGTCGCGAGACCGCCATCGATCTGAGAGTCTGAAACACATGGCAAGAACCAGAGTCCTCACCGCGGCCGAAGCAGTTCGTCTGATCCCCGACGGCGCCATCGTGACCGTGTCCTCGTCGTCCGGGCTCGGCTGCCCCGACGCGGTGCTGGCCGCGATCGGTGCGCGCTTCGACACCGAGGGCCATCCGCGCAACCTGACCACGCTGCATCCGATCGCCGCCGGCGACATGTGGGGCATCAAGGGCATCGACCACCTCGCAAAACCCGGATGCCTCGCAAAGGTCCTGGCCGGCTCCTATCCCTCCGGCCCCTCCTCCGCGGAACCGCCGGCGATCTGGCAGATGATCTCGGCCAACGCGCTGCCCGCCTACAACGTACCGTCGGGGATTCTGTTCGACATGCATCGCGAGGCGGCCGCGAAGCGGCCGGGCGTGCTGACCAAGGTCGGCATGGACACCTATGTCGATGCCAGCCGCGAAGGCTGCGCCATGAACGCAAAGGCTGTGGCCGAGCCGATCGTGAGCCGGGTGAATTTTGCCGGCGAGGACTGGCTGTTCTTCCGTTCCATCATTCCCGACGTCGCGATCATCCGCGCCACCACGGCGGACGAGCGCGGCAACCTCTCCTATGAGCACGAGGGCGGCATTCTGGGTCCGCTCGACCAGGCGCTCGCCGTGCGCAACAATGGCGGCCTCGTGATCGCCCAGGTCAAGCGGCTGGCGGCCGCCGGCTCCCTCCGCCCGCACGACGTCGTCGTGCCCGGCGTGCTGGTCGACGTCATCGTCGTGGCGCCGGACCAGTTGCAGACCACGCACACGGCTTACGAGCCGGCCATATCAGGCGAGATCTTTCGCCCGCTCGCATCGTTCGAGACGCCGAAATTCGACGTCGGCAAGGCCATCGCGCGGCGCGTGGCGATGGAGCTGCGCGACGGCGACGCGGTGAATATCGGTTTTGGCATTTCGGCCAATGTGCCGCGCATCCTGATCGAGGAAGGCCGGCACGGCGCGGTCACCTGGGTGATCGAACAGGGCGCGATCGGCGGCATCCCGCTGCTCGACTTCCAGTTCGGCTGCGCCTCCAATGCCGAGGCCATCGTGCAGTCGCCGCATCAATTCACCTATTTCCAGGGCGGCGGCTTCGACATGTCGTTATTGTCGTTCCTGCAGATCGACCGGTTCGGCTCGGTGAACGTCTCGAAACTCGGCGCGCGTCCGCATGTGACCGCCGGCGCCGGCGGCTTCGTCGACATCACGGCGCGCGCCAAACGCATCGTGTTTTCCGGCTACTTCACCGCCGGCGCGGGCCTCGAGATCGCCGACGGCGCGCTGAAGATCGCCAGGGAGGGCAAGATCAAGAAGCTCGTCAACGAGGTCGAGCAGGTGACGTTTTCGGGCTCCCGCGCGGTCACGCAGGGCCAGGAGATTGTCTACGTCACCGAGCGCTGCGTGCTGCGGCTCGACCAGGACGGCGTGACGGTCACGGAGATTGCGCCCGGAGTCGATCTGCGAGCCGACGTGCTGGCGCAGGCCGAGTTCCCGCTCAAGGTCGCGCGCGAGGTGAAAACCATGCCTGCGGCGCTGTTCCGTCCCGAGCCGATCGGCCTTGAACTGCGGAGGGCGACCAATTGAGTCCTTTTGTCGAATTGACCTTCCGGGGCCCGATCGCCCATATCGTGCTCCGCCGCCCCGACAAGCTCAATGCGCTCGACCGCGACATGGTCGATGCGCTCGCCGAGGCCGCGCGTGCCATTGAAGCCTCGCGCGAGGCCCGCGCCGCGATCCTCTCAGGCGAAGGCAAGGCCTTTTGCGCCGGCGGCGACATTGCGGCCTGGGGCGGCTTGCCGCCGCTCGAGATGTGGCGCGACTGGACCCGCGCCGGCCATCGCGCCTTCGAGGCCTTGGCGCGGCTGCGCGTGCCCTTGATCGCGGCGCTCACCGGCCACGCCTTCGGCGGCGGGCTCGAGCTTGCGGCGGTCGCCGATATCCGCGTTGCCGAGAGTGGCATCAAGCTGGGCTTGCCGGAAACAGGCCTCGGCATGATCCCGGGCTGGTCGGGAACGCAGCGTCTGGTCCGCCGTTTTGGCGCCTCGGTCGTGCGCCGCATGGCGCTGACGGGATATCTGTTCACGGCCGAGGAAGCCTGCGAACTTGGTCTCGTCGACGAGGTGACGCCCGAAGGCGAAGCGCTGGCGCGCGCCGAACGCCTGGCGGGCGATGTCGCCGCGCGCGGCCCGCTCGCCGTGCAGATGGCCAAGGCCATGATCAACGCCGCCGAAGGCGAGGATCGCGATGCCCCCATCGAAGGCCTCGCGGGCGCGCTGACCGCCATGACTGACGATCTCGCCGAAGGCGTCGCCGCATTCAAGGAGAAACGTGCTCCCCGATTTGTCGGACGCTAGCAAAGAATCTTCACCGTACCCCGCCGCGAAGCGCAACGAGAATGGAAATTCAGGAGCCTCTCGACTAGTGTGGACTGCCTGAACCGGGACACCAGAGCTCCTCGAAACGGAGCCGGACCGCTTCCGGCAAAGAACGAACCAAAACGGGAAGGAAACGCGTATGAAATTCACAAAAATGCTGGCCTCGACGGCCCTCGCCGCCGCAATGATCGGCCTGTTCGCGCCGGCCCATGCCGCCGACGTCAAGGAAGTGCAGATGCTGCACTGGTGGACCTCGGGCGGCGAAGCGGCCGCCCTCGACGTCATCAAGCAGGCCGTCGCCAAGAAAGGTTTTGCCTGGAAGGACGTGCCGGTCGCCGGCGGCGGCGGTGGCGCTGCGATGACCACGCTGAAGGCCAATGTCGCGGCGGGCAATCCGCCGACCGCCTCGCAGATCCTCGGCTATTACGCGCTCGAATATGGCGAGCAGGGTTCGCTCGCCGACATCTCCTCGCTGGCCCAGAAGGAGAACTGGGACAAGCTGATTCCGGCACCTCTGCAGAAATTCGCCAAGATCAACGGCAAATGGGGCGCCGTTCCGGTCAACATCCATTCGGTCAACTGGATCTGGCTGAACAAGGCCGTGATGGAGAAGATCGGCGGCACCGAGCCGAAGAACTTCGATGAATTTGTCGCATTGCTGGACAAGGCCAAGAAGGCCGGCGTCATCCCGCTCGCCCTCGGCGGCCAGCCCTGGCAGGAGGCGACGATGTTCGATTCGATCGTCGCATCGACCGGCGGTACCGATTTCTACAAGAAGGCGTTCATCGACCTCGACGAGAGCGCGCTGAAATCGGACACCATGAAAAAGGCCTTCGACAACCTCGCCAAGCTGCGTGACTATGTCGATCCGAACTACGCCGGACGCGACTGGAACCTCGCCACCGCCATGGTGATCAAGGGCGACGCGCTGGTGCAGGTGATGGGTGACTGGGCCAAGGGCGAGTTTGCCGCGGCCCACAAGGAAGCCGGCAAGGACTTTTTGTGCTACCGCTTCCCGGGCACCGACGGCTCGGTGTTCTATAACAGCGACATGTTCGCGTTCTTCAAGGTTCCGGCCGACCGGCAGGCCGCGCAGCTCGCGCTCGCCGAGGTCACCATCAGCCCCGAGGTGCAGTCCGCGTTCAACGTCATCAAAGGCTCGGTGCCGGCGCGTCTCGACGTCTCCGACGCCGCCTTCGACATGTGCGGCAAGAAGGGCATTGCCGACGTCAAGGCCGCCAATGAGAAGGGCACGTTCTATGGTTCGCTGGCCCAGAACTATGCCCAGCCGCCGGCCATCGCCACGGCCTATTACGATGTCGTGACAAAGTTCATGCATGGCGGGATCAAGACGTCCGATATCGCGGTGACCGAGCTCGTCAAGGCGATCAACGCGGCCAAGTAGCCGTTCGACCGATTTCTCTCCCGTTTCGCAAGACACGCGAAACGGGAGAGTTGCCGCTGTCGAACGTGGCCCCCGGAGGATGTTCATGACCGCGATGACCGAACGCGAGTCTGCGACCACGATGACCGAACGCCACACCGGCCCCTCGCTGCGCGGCCGCTTCCAGGACTGGCTGCCGCGCCTCGTGCTCGCGCCGTCGTTCCTGCTCGTGCTGGTCTTCGTCTATGGCTTCAACCTCTGGACCCTGTTCCTGTCCTTCACGAATTCGAAGGCGTTCCCGACCACCAACCTGATCGGCTTCACGAACTATAAGAGGCTGTGGGACTGGACCTTCGAGACCGACCCGCCCTCGAACTGGTACACCGCGCTCGTCAACATGGGCCTGTTCGGCGGGCTCTACATCTTCTTCTGCCTGTTCCTCGGATTGCTGCTGGCGATCCTGCTCGACCAGAAGATCCGCGGCGAAGGCATCTTGCGGCCGATCTATCTCTATCCACTGGCGTTGTCCTTCATCGTCACCGGCACCGCCTGGAAATTGTTTCTCGACCCGCGCATCGGCCTGGAAAAGGCGGTGCACGACTGGGGCTGGACCAGCTTTCATTTCGACTGGGTCGTCAACCCGCAGATGATGATCTATTGCGTCGCGATCGCCGGCGTCTGGCAGACCTCGGGCTTCGTCATGGCGATGTTTCTCGCAGGGCTGCGCGGCGTCGACGGCGAGATCCTGAAAGCGGCGCAGATCGATGGCGCCTCGGCCTACCAGACCTATCGCCGCATCGTCATCCCGATCATGCGTCCGGTATTCTTCTCGGCGCTGATCGTGCTCGCGCATATGGCGATCAAATCCTACGACCTCGTGCTGTCGGTCACCGGCAAGAACCCCGGCGGCGCCGCCGAGCTGCCGTCGACCTTCATGTACTCCTATACGTTCACGCGCAACCAGATGGCTGTGGGATCGACCAGCGCCGTCATCATGCTGATGACCATCGCCGCGATCATGGTGCCCTACATCTATTCGGAAACCAGGGAGAAGAGCCGGTGAGCGCTGCCGACCTCGTAACGTCAGCGCCGGCGCGCCGTCACAACGGCCACTCGCTGACGACCCGCATCGTCATCTACGGCATGCTCGGGCTGTTCGCGTTCGTCTATCTGGTGCCGCTCGTGGTCATGGTGATGACCTCGCTCAAACCACTTGACGAGGTCACCGGCGGCAACATGTTCGCGCTACCGCAGCATTTGACCTTCACGCCCTGGGCGGACGCCTGGGACCAGGCCCGCATCGGCGTCTCCGAGACCCGCGGCATCCACGGCTACTTCCTCAATTCGGTGAAAATGGTCATCCCCGCCGTCTTGATCTCGACGCTGCTCGGCGCGCTGAACGGCTATGTGCTGACCAAGTGGCGCTTTCGCGGGCACAAGCTCGTGTTCGGCATGATGCTGTTCGCCTGCTTCATTCCGTTCCAGTCGGTCATCATCCCGATGGCCGTGATTCTCGGCGCGCTCGGCCGGATCGGCGTCGACCTCGCGGACCTGACCGGCTGGTCGTTCGGCCTCGGCAACGCGACGATCAATCTGGTGATCGTCCACGTGATCTACGGGCTCGGCTTCACCACCTTGTTCTTCCGCAATTACTACGAGACGTTCCCGAACGAGCTCGTCAAGGCGGCGATGATCGACGGCGCGAGCTTCTTCCAGATCTTCCGCCGCATCCTGCTGCCGAACTCGATGCCGATCTTCATCGTCACCGTGATCTATCAGTTCACCAACATCTGGAACGATTTCCTGTTCGGCTCGACCTTCGCCGCCGGCGATACGGCGCCGATGACGGTCGCGCTCAACAACCTCGTCAACACCTCGACCGGCGTCGTCGAATACAACGTCAACATGGCGGCCGCGATCATTGCCGCCGCGCCGACGTTGCTGGTCTACGTCGTTGCCGGGCGATATTTCGTGCGCGGCCTGATGGCCGGCGCCGTTAAGGGATGACAACATGGCCACGCTGGAAATTGCCGCCCTGCGCAAGCGCTTCGGCACGATCGAGGTCCTGAAGGGAATCGACATCACGCTCGAGAAGGGCGGCTTCCTCGTGCTGGTCGGCCCGTCGGGCTGCGGCAAGTCGACTCTTCTCAACACGATCGCCGGCCTCGAACAGATCTCCTCCGGCGAGATCCGCATCGGCGGCGATGTCGTGAACCATTTACATCCATCCAAGCGCGACATCGCGATGGTGTTCCAGTCCTATGCGCTCTATCCGAACATGTCGGTCGCCGAGAACATCGGCTTCGGCATGGAAATGCGTGGCGTGCCCAGGGCGGAACGCGACAAGGCGGTCGCGGCGGTCGCAAAGACCCTGCAGATCGAACCTCTGCTCGCGCGCCGGCCGAGCCAGCTGTCCGGCGGGCAGCGGCAGCGCGTTGCGATGGGGCGCGCGCTGGTCCGGCGGCCCAGCATCTTCCTGTTCGACGAGCCATTGTCGAACCTCGATGCCAAGCTGCGCGTCGACATGCGAGTCGAGATCAAGCGCCTGCATCAGACGACGGGCACGACGATCGTCTATGTCACGCACGACCAGATCGAGGCGATGACGCTCGCGACCAAGATCGCGGTGCTCAAGAACGGCGAGTTGCAGCAGGTCGGCAGCCCGAGCGAGATCTATGATCGTCCCGCCAACATGTTCGTCGCGGATTTCATGGGATCGCCGGCGATGAACCTGCTCGAAGGCACCGTCACGCAGAATGGCGACGTGCAGCGGGTCGTGATCGCGCGCAAGGAGGGCGAGCCCATCCTGTTGCCAGTCCCCGCAAGCGTCGATGCCGGCAAGCTCAACGACGGCGCCAAGGTCATCTTCGGAATTCGCCCGGAGGCCGTGAACGACAGCGAGAGCATCGACCGCAACGCGAAATCCGTCGTCAAATTCGATGCGACCGTGGAGATCGTCGAGCCCGCCGGCTCGGACACCTTTGTTGTGATCCACGCCGCGGGCAAGGAGTTGACGGCGCGGATGCGCGCCGACGCCGATATCCGGCGCGGCCAAAACCATACCTTCGCCTTCAACCTCGACAAGGCGGTGCTGTTCGACCCGCAGACGACCTCGCGCATCTGACCGATCAGTCGGTTTCTTGGAGATGCGCTTGTCCCATCAGGAAACAGTCGACGTCCTCATCATCGGATCCGGAATGGGCGGCGCGACCTTTGCCGCCGGGCTCGCGTCCTCGGGTGCAAAAATCCTGATCCTGGAGCGCGGCCAGCGCCTCACAGACAGCGAAGCTGCACGCGATGCGCGCGCGATCTTCCAGCGCGGCGTGTTCCGGCCTCGAGAATCCTGGCTCGATGGGACCGGAGCGGCCTTCAATCCCGGCAACTATTATTATGTCGGAGGCAACACCAAGCTCTATGGCGCGGTGCTGATCCGCTATCGCGCCGAGGATTTTGTGCCCATTGCGCATCGCGAGGGCACCACGCCGGGCTGGCCGTTCGCCTACGAGGAACTCGAGCCGTGGTACACCCGCGCGGAACAGCTTTACAATGTGCGCGGCGCCTTGGGCGTCGACAGCACCGAGCCTCATCACTCCCAGCCCTATCCTTATCCGCCGGTCCCGGATGAGCCGGCGATCGCGGCGGTCCGGCGGCGTCTCGCAAAGGTCGGCCTCAACCCGTTCTCGCTGCCGCTCGGCGTCGATATCGACAGATGGCTCGCGCGCGCAAAAACGCCGTGGGACGCGTTCCCCGACGCCGGCCACGGCAAGATGGATGCGGAGTCCTGCGCCATCGCCTGTGCGCTCGCCCATGACAATGTCGAGCTGCGCACGGGCGCGCAGGTCGAGCGGCTGGTCACCGCGCCGGACGGCAAGCGCATCGCTTGTGTCGAGGTCATATGTGCCGGAGCGCGGACCACCATCGGCGCAAAAATCGTCGTGCTGGCCGCCGGCGCGGTCAATTCGGCCGCGCTGCTGTTGCGCTCGAAGGACGGCGGACTCGCCAACCGGTCCGATGCGGTCGGCCGGCATTTCATGAATCACAACGCGTCCGCCGTGCTCGCGATCGACCCGCGCATAGTGAACGACTCGGTCTATCAGAAGACACTCGGCATCAACGATTTCTATCTCGACGACGGGCATGGCGGTCCGCCGCTCGGCAACATCCAGCTGCTCGGGCGCGTCACCGCCCCGATCCTGAAATCCAGCATGCGGCTCGCGCCCGAATGGGCGCTCCGGCTGATGAGCCGACACGCGGTCGACTGGTACGCGATGAGCGAGGACCTGCCCAGCGCCGACAGCCGCGTGACCGTCGATGGCGCAACCATCCGGCTCGACTGGAAACGCTCGAACTGGGCTACGCATCTGGCGCTGGTCGCAGCCCTCAAGGAGCGGCTGCGCGCCGCCGGCTATCCGATCGTGCTGGCAAAAGCGTTCGACCGGCGCACGCCGTCGCATCAATGCGGCACCGTGCGCATCGGCCTTGATGCCGCGACGTCGCCGCTCGATCCCTACTGCCGCGCGTTCGACCACCCCAATCTGTTCGTCGTCGATGCGTCGTTCCTGCCGACATCGGCCGCGGTCAATCCGTCACTGACGATCGCAGCGCAGGCGCTGCGCGTCGCGGACCACGTTGCGAAAACGGATCTGTGAGGTCAGGCCATGGCCGCTTACGACTACATCATCGTCGGCGGCGGCTCCGCAGGCTGCGTGCTCGCCAACCGCCTGAGCGCCGACCCGTCGCTCAAGGTGCTGCTGATCGAGGCCGGCGGCAGCGATACAAGTCCGCTGTTCACGATGCCCGCCGGCTTCGCCAAGATGACCAAGGGCGTTGCGAGCTGGGGCTGGAGCACCGTGCCGCAACGTCATCTGGGCGGTCGCGTGATCTGGTACACGCAGGCCAGGGTGATCGGCGGCGGCTCCACGATCAACGCCCAGCTCTATACGCGAGGCAACCGCAAGGATTATGACTCCTGGGCTGACGACGCCGGCTGCAAGGGCTGGAGTTATCGCGAGGTGCTGCCCTATTTCATCCGCAGTGAGGACAATCAGCGTCTCGCCAACGCCTATCATGGCTATGGCGGACCGCTTGGCGTTTCCTATCCGATCAATCCGCCGCCGATCAGCCACGCTTTTCTGCGCGCGGCGCAGGAGATTGGGATTCCGTTCAATTTCGATTTCAACGGCGCGGTGCAGGATGGCATCGGCCACTACCAGCTCTCGACGCGCAACGCCGAACGCTCTTCCGCATCGAGTGCCTTTCTCAGGCCGGTCCGCGACCGCGCCAATCTGGCCGTCCGGCTGAACACGCAGACACTGAAGGTCGAGATCGAAAAAGGCCGCGCGGTCGGCGTGACCGTTGCGAGCGGCGGCGCGACCGAGACGATCGGTTGTCAACGCGAAGTGATCGTCAGCAGCGGCGCCATCGGCTCGCCACGCCTGCTGCAGCTCTCCGGCATTGGACCGGCCGACGAACTGACACGCGCAGGCGTGAGCGTCGTGCATGACCTTCCCGGCGTCGGCGGCAATCTGCAGGACCATCTCGATCTCTACGCGATCTGCGAGTGCACCGGCGACCACACCTATGACCGCGTCGCGCAGCCGCATCGCACGGTGTGGGCGGGCCTGCAGTATCTTTTGTTCAAGACCGGCCCCGTCACATCGACGCTGTTCGAGACCGGCGGCTTCTGGTACGCCGACAAATCAGCGCGGTCGCCCGATATCCAGTTTCATCTCGGGCTCGGCTCCGGGATCGAGGCCGGCGTCGCACAGATGAAGAATCCGGGCGTCACCCTCAACTCCGCCTTCCTGCGTCCGCGCTCGCGCGGCACGGTGCGTCTCGCCAGCGCCGCCCCCCTGGCCGCGCCGCTGATCGATCCGAATTATTGGGACCACCCCTACGATCGCAGCTGCGCGATCCAGGGCCTGCGGCTGGCGCGCGAGATCCTGCGACAGCCGGCATTGAAGCCGTTCGTGCTCGCCGAGCGGCTGCCCGGCGATCATCTGAATTCCGACCAAGAGCTCGCCGACTATGCCTACCGCTCCTGCAAGACCGATCATCATCCCGTCGGCACCTGCGCCATGGGCGCTGGACCGGATGCCGTCGTCACACCGGACCTGAAGCTGCGCGGGATCGATGGACTGCGCGTCGCCGACGCTTCCGTGATGCCGTTCGTGCCCTCCTGCAACACCAACGCGCCGACCATCATGGTGGCCGAAAAGGCCTCCGACATGATTTTGGGCAAGCCGCCGTTGTCCGCGTCCGTCGTTTGAGGGCCCGAGAGGTCGACGGGCGGCCTCGGCACGGGATCAAATCACCGATGCAAGGCGCAGGAGATCGATGAAGCGGCCGAAGACGATCGTGTGCTTTTTCCCGCCGATCAGGAGCTGCTGAGACGGGACGACCGCCGATTTCAATCGATCGATCTGGGCTTGCTATCATCAGGTTCAGTTTCGCGAAATGGAAGAGCGAGCGCCCGAAACGCGCCGGCCGATCCTCACCACTGCCTTTGCAGGGCGGCAATCAACCGATAGGTGGATGTCTTCAGAGACCTCGCGCGGTTAGCGTGGAACCGATCCAGCGCTCCAGAACACCCGCCTTGACCTGATTGGAGGCGCAGCAAATCCCCGAACACGGGCCATGTCAAAAGCCGCGCATCCACGAATCCTCCTTATCGGAACCGGAGACACCAAGGCTGACGAGCTCCTGTTCATGAGCGACCGCATCGCCGAGGCCGGCGGCGAGGCCATCATGATGGATGTCAGCGTGCTCGGCGACCCGCCTTATTCTCCTCGCTACGACAAGCATGCCGTCGCGGCCGCGGACGGACGACGATCGCGGAGATCGCGTCGAGCGGCGACGAGAATTCCGCCATGTCACTGATGGCACTCGGCGCCACCAACCTGACGCGAGGCCTTGCCGACGCCGATGCCATCGATGGCGTCATCGCGATCGGTGGCACCATGGGGACCGATCTCGCACTGGATGTCGCGCAGGCGCTGCCGCTCGGCCTTCCGAAGCTTGTGGTTTCGACGGTCGCATTCTCTCATCTCATCCCGCCCGAGCGCATCGCCGCCGACCTGATGATGATGCTGTGGGCCGGTGGCCTCTACGGCCTGAACGGGGCGTGCAAGGCCGTGCTCTCGCAGGCCTGCGGCGCCATCGTCGGAGCGGCGGGGAGCGCGCTGCGACTGCAGAGCGGGCAGCCAGTCGTCGCCATCACCTCGCTCGGCAAGAGCTGCCTCAGCTACATGGTGGAGCTGAAACCGCAACTGGAAAAGCGCGGCTATGAGGTCGTGATCTTCCACACCACCGGCATGGGCGGCCGCGCCATGGAATCGCTCGCTGCACAACGCGGATTTGCGGCCGTGCTGGATCTGAGCCTGCAGGAGGTTGCCAACGAACTCACGGGCTCGGTGGTGAATTCGGGTCCGGGCCGGCTGACGAATGCCGGCAAGGCTGGCATTCCCCAGATCGTGGCCCCCGGGGCCATCGACATGGTGGACTTTCCGGCCTGGCAGAAAACGCCGGACGATCTCGTGGATCGTCCCTATCATGCGCATAACCGCCTGCTGGCGTCGGCGACCTCGCGCGCGGAGGATCGGCGCCGCATCGCACGCGCGATCGCCGAGAAGCTGTCGTCGGCCACGGCCCCCGTTGCATTCGTCCTGCCCGCCGGCGGCGTCCAGCAATGGGACCAAGAGGACGAGGCGCTGCATGATCCGGAAGGCCTGGCCGCGTTCGTCGACGAGATGCGCGCCGCGGTTCGCGAGCCGGTCGAACTGCATGAGATTGCCGAGCACATCAACAGCCCGCAGTTCGTGGCAACCGTGCTGAAACTCTTCGACACCTGGGTGAAAGCCGGCATTGTTTCTCCAGGCCGAACGACGGCCGGCGGTCCATGAAGCCGGGAACGGCCCGCTTGAACCCGAACAGGCCGGACAAGGATGACAAGCATGCGCGACAGGAATTTTCTGATCGAGAACAATGCCAAGCCGATCTGGCATCCGATGGCGCATCCCGCTGAAATGCGGGCGCAGCCGCCTCGCATCATCATGAAGGGCGAAGCCATTTTCGTCACCGATATCGAGGGCCGCACGGTGCTCGACTCGGTCGGCGGCTTGTGGAACGTCAACCTCGGCTTTAGCTGCGATCCGATCAAGAAAGCGATTGCCGACCAGCTCGGCGAACTTCCATATTACTCCGGCTTCCGCGGCACCTCGACCGGCCCATCGATCGAGCTGGCCTTTGAGCTGACCGCCGGCGAGCCGCCAACGATTTCCTTCACGATCGATGGACAGCGCAGGGAAATGACGCCGCGCCTGATCGTCGGCGCGGACGGCCGCGGATCCGACGTTGCGCGCCAGATCGGCATGAAGGTCGAGACCGCACCGCTGCACCATCTGCTCGCGGGTTTGCTTGTCGAAGGTGTCGATGCGTGGCCTGACGCAGAGTTTTCGATCGGCAACGACGATGACGTGATGTTCTTCGTGTTCCCCCAGGGCAATGGCCGCGTGCGCCTCTACCTCTGCTATGGTCTCGATCAACGCGGGCGCTTTTCCGGCGCGGACAGCGCGCGACGCTTCCTTGATGCATTTCGGCTGTCGTCGCTGCCTGACAAAGAGATGTTCTGCTCGGCGGTTCCGGCCGGGCCATGTCACGGCTATCCCAACGCCGATACATGGATCGACATGCCGGTTGCGCCCGGCGTCGTGCTCATCGGGGACGCCGCTGGTCACAATGATCCGACCATCGGCCAGGGCCTGTCGATCGCGTTTCGCGACGCCCGCCTGGTCCATGAGGCGCTGCTCGGCAGCAAGCGGTGGACGGGCGACATCTTCCTGTCTTACGCCACTGAGCGGCGCACGCGGATGCGTCGCCTGCGCTTTACCGCCGAGCAGATATCGATTCTTCGGGCCGAATTCACCGAAACCGCCCGCAAGCGCCGCCGGCGCGTGTCCGAGCGCATCGCGGCCGATCGAGATGCGGCGCTGCCGCTGCTTATTCCGGTCAAAGGCCCGTTCGGGGTGCCGGACCATCTCTTCGAACAGGCGGCGTGGGATGCGCTGATGAATTGATCACCATTGCATCGACGGTCGCACGATTCGTCAGGCCATATCCATTTTCGCAGGTCCCTATTCGAACCTCTCGACGGCGATTTCGATGACATAGCCGATGCCGCGTTTCGTCTCGATGTTGCGTTGAGCCCCCGGACCGGCCTCCAGCTTGCGGCGCAGCCGAAGCACCATGACGTCGACGCTGCGGTCGATCGCATCTTGATGCGGCCGGGTGGCACTGAGCAGGTACTCGCGCGTCAATGTCCGACCTGCCCTGCAGAGAAGCGCCAGCAGCAAGGCGTATTCGCGATTGGTCAGAAAGATCCGGGTCCCATCGGATCTCGTCAGATGCCGCGTCCGCACAGCGAGCGTCAGACCGGCGAAACGGAACCCGCCCCCATCAAAGCCGCGCACGGCAGCCGCTCGCGTTCTCCCGCGCCGTCGCAGGATGGCCCGGACCCGCGCCGCCAGTTCACGCGCACCAATCGGCTCCGACATGTAGTCGTCGGCACCGAGTTCCAACGCGGTCACGCGGTCGCTGGCTTCGCATCGATGGTCGTCGGTGATGATGACGGGCACGGAGGCGGACAGAATCTCGGGCAAAAGGTCGAGTTTTTCGCCGCGGCCTTGCCGGATGTCCAGGATGATGAGATCGAGCCGGTTCTGACGGAGGTGATGCGCCAGCCCCTTTCGGTCAGAGGACGTAACGCACATGTTGTAGTGCTCGAGCGCGTGCGTCACGTGAGTTCGCGTGGCGTGATCGTCGATCACGTTGAGGATGCGAATCGCGCCATGGTCTGCCACTTCTATCGCGAAGCCGGCTCAAATGTCGCGGTGGCACTTCGTTTCCGCCGCGGCGCCCGGGTGGGACTCCTCGCCTCGAGATTGTTCGCCTCGTTCACTGCCATTCTCCCGGTCTGATCCGGTTGCATTGCGCCGGTGATCGCGGTGGCCGTCATAGCAGCCGGGTTTGCGGCGCGCGAACAGGAACTCGACGTTTCATTGAATATTCGTGCGGTGTTCATTGGGATTGAACAGCTCGCGTTTGCTGCGGCGGGTTGCAACGGCCCGGGCCATCACTGCACGAGCCAAACCTGCACCGACGACCAGGGCCGCGCTGCAGGGACCGCGCGCGGCGACGTTGCCTGGTCAGGCAGGAACCGTCACTCGACAACTACATGTCTATGCATCTATCTTGTCGCGAAGCGACAAAGCGCAGATTCGCTCTCCACGACCATGATCGCGACGAGAGTACACGCTGGGCGGCCTGATCCATTTTCGATCACGTCAGCAGCAGCGCGGCTGCACGCGACAGTGGCACGGGCGTCTCGCCCAGCAACAGGTCGATCGCCTCGTCCTCCCAGCGCTGGCCTTCCAGGCTCAGCATATTCGGCTCCTGCAGGCGATGCTCGAGCACGAAGCGCGCCAGCAACAGGCGGCGCGCATCGCCGCCGGCTACGCCCAAACGCAGGCCTTCCTGGATCAGAAGCGCTGAGGTGACCGCATGATAGAGCTTACCGGCAGCGACGCGGCAAAAGCGCTCGTTCTCCGGATGCGCCGCCACCTCCTCGGCAAAGCGCAGCGCGCCGCCGATCGCGCCATCGAGCCGCGTGCGGAACTGGCCGGGCAGTCCCTGGGTGTCGCCGAGCCTGCTGGCAAGATCGTCGCGCATGGCATGATGCGCGCCCACCTTGCCCACCGCGCGCTGCACGGCATCGAGCGCGTTGATGTTGCTGGTGCCTTCCCAGATTAGGCCGAGATGGGCGTCGCGCACCAGCCGCGCATTCGGCCAGTCCTCGATGTAACCGTTGCCACCGCGGGCTTCCATCGCACCGGTGGCCACCGTGACGTTGTCGCGGCAGGCGCGATATTTGACGATCGGCGTCAGGAGCCGCAGCACTTTTTCCGGCGCGGTCGCCGAATAGAGCAACGCGGAGAGCGCCTGCTCGGTCGGAACCATCAGCTTGACGAGCTGCCGGCGCATCAAGGGATGATCGATCACCGCGCGGCCGAAGGCATTGCGGTGACGGGCGGCCTGCATCGCTTCGTTGAGGCAGCGGCGCATCATGCCGGCGGCGCGCGCCAGATGCGAGACGCGGCTGGAGTTCACCATCACCAGCATCTGCTTCAGTCCCTGATCGAGCGCGCCGAGCTGGTAGGCGACGGCGCCTTCGAACACGATCTCGCCGCTCGCCATGGTGCGGCTGCCGAGCTTGTCCTTCAGCCGCACGATCCGGTAGGCGTTGCGGCTGCCATCCGGCAGCGTCTTCGGCATCAGGAACAGGCCAAGGCCGCGGCCGCCGGAAGCTGCCCCCTCGGGCCGCGCGAGCAGCACCGCAAGCTCGGCATCCGCGTTGGAGCAGAACCATTTCTCGCCATGAAGCTTCCAGTTCTCACCGTCGCGAACCGCGACCAGTTCCGCTGCGCCGACATCGGAGCCACCGGCCTTCTCCGTCATGAACTGCGCGCATTTGAACAGCGTGGCCGGATCCTGGCTCCACATCCGTTCGAGATATTTTTGGCGCAATGCGTCCGTGCCGTAGCGACGCACGAGCTCCGAGGAGCTGTCGGTGAGGTTGACGGGGCAAAGCAGACCGAACTCGGCCTGGGCGAACAGGTAGTGAAACACGTATTTCGCGATCGGCGGCATCGCCGACGGCCAGCCCAGCACGCCGCCGCGGTGACACATCGCGTGCATGCCGAATTGTCCGAACGCGATTCGCTCCATCTCCCGGTAGGCCGGATGGTATTCGACCCACTCCTCGTCGCGGCCATAGCCGTCCCGGGGATGCAGCACCGGCTGGTGGCGCTCGGCCTGGTCCGACAGGTCGTACAACGTCCCGCCGGCGAGCTTGCCGAGTTCGCCAAGATGCGGCTCGAGATGCGCGAGCAGCGGCGCTTCCATATAGAGCGGAAGCAAATCCCGAACGCTTCGGTCGACCAGATAGTAGTTCAGCCCGCGGCAGCTCGGCGCCAACGCGGCCGAGCGCCGGGTTGCGGCCTCGCGGTTTGCCAAGCCAACATGGTTGGTCATGCGCTTCCTCTTTCGAATCCGCCTGTTTGCCAGCCGGGCGGACCGAGGCCGACATCAGGGTACGATTTGGGGTATGACTCGACATCGTCACAGGCAAGCGACTTCTTGGGTTGGCGCAGCGAGAGCCCCTGCATCTCCGGCTGGCGCGAAAGGCCGGCCAGCTCAGAGATCGCGGGAGCGATATCGAGCGCACAGGCGAGGTTTGCGATTCGTCCCGGCTTGACGCCAGGCACACGAATGAGCAGCGGCACCTTGGCGATCTCGGCGAGCGCATCCAGGTCGCTTTGCCTGGCGCCCGGCGGACCATCTTGCTCATCAGCCCGTGCTCGCCGAGCAGGAAGCCGTGATCGGAAACGAAGATGGTCGCGGCAGATCTTCGATGCCGAGATTCGCGAGCTGATCGATGCGATGTCTGATCCAGCAATCCACCAGCTTGAGCGCCACTAGTATATCACACATGATACATCAACCGTCAATGGTAGAGTGTCACATGGTTCGTTTACGCTTTCCCGAATTTCGGTTAGGTGACGGTCATGGATGTGCGACAGAGCGGTGCGCCGAGCCTGGTATCCGGGCCGAGCCTGCGCGAACAGGCGCGGCAGGTGATCCGCGGGCTGATCATCACCGGTCAGATGCAAGCTGATCAGCTCTATTCCGTCCCGCGCCTGGCCACCGATCTCGGCGTCTCGGCAACGCCGGTGCGCGAAGCGCTCCTCGATCTCGCGCGCGAAGGCTTGCTCGAGCCGGTACGAAATCGCGGCTTCCGCGTGGTCTCGCTGTCATCGAACGAGCTCAACGACATTTTCGCGATCCGCGTGCTGCTCGAGGTGCCCAGCATCGCCGACATCGCGAGGGCCGGCCTCTCGGCTCCACAAAAGGAGCAGCTGCACAATCTCGCCGCGGCGACGAAACGAGCCGCCGACGCCGGCAACCTGATCGAGTTTCTCGAAGCCGACCGCAAATTCCATGTCGGGCTGATCGCGACGCTGGGCAACAAGCCGCTCGCCGACCTCGTGGATACATTGCGCGATCGCGTTCGGCTCAATGGCTTCAAGAGCGGCTCAAGCAGCGGCTATATCGTACAGTCGGCAAACGAGCATTTTCAGCTGCTCGATTGTCTCGCGCAACGCGACGAGACCGGCGCCGTCGCGGTGATGCGGCGCCATCTCGAAAGGTCGCGAAGCGTCTGGGTTGAAGGGCGGGACGCGCCGCCCTGATTTGCGCCGAACAGATAGCGCCAGCGCCCACAGTGTCTCGTCCGCCGGCACCCGGCCAACGCAATCGCGAAAATTATTGATTGTTAGGGCAAATCGTGGCTCGTGGTAGCGGGGAACGCCACATCGCGAAACCCGTTGAGGGGTCGCTTCTAAACCATTAGAACAGAAATCCCTTCCGATCGGTTGATGACGAGATCGCGGGTGCTATTTGGCACCGCTCAATTCGAGGAGACTAAAAATTGGCCAAAGCGAAAAAGAAGAGACCGACCCGCAAACCTTACACCGCATCTGACGTGAAATTGCTGAAGCAGCATTCGAAGGCAAAGACGCCGGTCTCGAAGATCGCCAAGCTCATGAAAAGAACGGAAGGTTCGTTGAGGCAGAAGGCCGGAACGCTTGGAATCGGCCTCGGCCATCAGCGCTAGTGCGGCAGTCTGACATTCGCTTCAGTTGGCGCATGTCTTTGTCGGCGAACCGGATCCGACTTCGCCGGGACATGCGCCAGGGGCGAGTCATTTCCCGAACTGATCAGGTGCAGCCGCTCCGGCATTTGCCGGCAGCTATGGCTTCAGCCTGTCGACCTGAACCTTGCCTGCTTTCATCACCAGCGGAATGTGCTCGCCCTGGCCGAGCAGGCAGGAAACGTCGCGGAGCGGGTTGCCCTCGACCACCAGCAGATCGGCCCAGGCCCCGGGCACGATGCGGCCGAGCTTGCCGTCCATGCCCAGCACCTCGGCGCCGATCACGGTCGCGCTGGCGGATGACCTCGCGCGCCCCGAGGATCTCGGCGCGAATGCGGAACTCATCGCTCTGCAGGCGCTGCGAGGGACCTAACAGATCGCTTCCGAAACCCATCTTCACGCCGGCTTCCCGAAAAATCCCAAGCGAGCGCAAGCCGGCGTCACGTACGTCGGCGATCTTGGCCACGCTTTCCGGAGGCAGGCCGTATTGGGCGCCCTCGCTGGCCAAGGCCTCGTAGGTGACCAGCGTCGGAACCGCGTAGGCGCCCTTTTTGGCCATCAGGCGCGCCGTCGGAAGATCGACCAGATTGCCGTGCTCGATGGTGCGCACACCGCAGCGCACCGCCCGACTGATGGCCTCGGCGGTGTAGGCATGGGCGAGCACATAGGTCGCCCGCGCCCGCGCCTCCTCGACGATGGCGCGGATCTCGTCCTCGGAATAGCCCCAGGCTCCCACGGGATCGGTCGGCGATGCCACGCCGCCGGACGCCATGATCTTGATCTGGTCGGCGCCCAGCAGCAGTTCCTCGCGCGCCGCCTTGCGCACGCCGTCGGCGACACGAGCCAGCGCGCCGACACGCACGCAGCAGCGCAGGGCGAGCTATCAGCCAGATAGTCCGTGCGCGCCCGCATGTCGCCATGTCCCCCGGTCTGGCTGAGCGCCCGGCCGGAGACGAACAGTCGCGGACCATCGGTCAGGCCGGTTTCGATGGCCTGCTTCAAGGCGTAGCCGGCGCCGCCGGCATCGCGGACCATGGTAAAGCCCCGCCGCAGCATGCCGCGCAACAGCAGCGTCGAACGCAGCATCACCAGCACATTCGGCATGTGCACCTGCTGCGCCAGATTGAGCTCGACGGCGACAGCGTGCACGTGCAGGTCGATCAGGCCGGGCATCAGCGTCCTGCCCTGCAGGTCGATGGTCCGATCCGCACTCGTCTGCAGCGACCGGTCCGAAACCTCCTTGATCATGACGTCCTCGACCAGCACGTCGCATCCTTCGCGCAGTTCCGCCTGGAGCGGATCGAGCAGAGCGGCATTCTTGAACAGGACACTGGACATGAACATGACACTGGACATGGCGGCTTCCGATGCTGAGCTGGTCATCCAATTTCACTCGCGGCAATATCTTCCAGCGAGCGTCCTCGCGTCGGCACACCCATCAGCACCACCGCCACGGCGCCGATCAGGAGAACGCTGGTGGTGGTGCCGAACACGCCGGCAAAGCCGAAATTGGGATAGAGGTAGCCGACCAGGATTGGCGAGATGATCGCGCCGATCCGACCGATCGCCGAAGCGAGCCCGGCACCCGTGGTTCGCACCGCCGTCGGGAACACCTCGGCCGTATAGGCATAGACCCCCGCATAGGTGCCGTTCATGAAGAACGACAGGCAGATGCCGGCGAGCATGATCTCCTGGTCGCTGTGCGCGAAGGCGAGCCCGAGCGCGCTGGCACCGCCGAGCAGCATGTAGGACGCGATGGTGGCCTGCCGGCCGATGCGCTCGTTGAACCAGGCGGCACTGAAATAGCCGGGCACCTGGGCGCAATAGATCGCGAGCGAATAAGCGAAGCTCTTGGTGATGCTCATGCCGTTCTGGACCAGGAGCCCCGGAATCCAGACGAAGAAGGAATAATAGCTGAAGGTGATCGACAGCCACATGATCCAGGTCATGACGGTGATGCGCGCCTGCCGGCCGTCGAGCAGCGCCATGAAATTGGTAGCCAGCGTTCCAGCCTTGCGGGGAGGAGCGGTCACCTCGACAACGGGCTGCGCCAGCACCAGACCGTCGCGCGCGAAGCCGGCCTCGATCTTCGCCAGAACGGCGCCAGCTTCCTTCTCCCTTCCCCGGCTTTCCAGCCAGCGCGGCGATTCAGGCAGCGCCCGGCGCCACCACAACAGCATGACCACGGGCATCGCGGTGATCACCAGCACGATGCGCCAGCCATTATCGTAGGCGGGCACGATGAAATAGCCGAGCAGGGCCGCAGCCACGAAACCAAACGAAAAGAAACCGGCCAGTGCACCGGTAAAACTGCCGCGGAAACGCCGCGCCACGAACTCCGCCAGATACGGCGCGATGATCGCACTTTCCGCACCGGTGCCCATGCCGGCGACGACGCGGGCAGCGAAGAAGGATGGCCAACTGTCCACGGCCGCGCTCACCAGTGAGGCCGCGCTATAGAGCGCCAAGGCCCACATCATGACCGCGCGGCGGCCGATCAGGTCGCCCATCGTGCCGGCGAGCAAGGCGCCGAACAGGAAGCCGATGAAGGTGCTGCTGCCGAGCACGCCGATCTGGACGCTGGAAAGCCCCCAGGCGGTGCGCAGCACCGGCAGGATGAAGGCCAGCACGGCGGCGTCCATCGCGTCGAAGGTGTAGCCGAGCCCGCCCATGAACAGCAGGCGCTTGTGGAAACCGGCGAACGGAAGGCGCTCGATGCGCGCCGAAATCATCGACATGAAACTCCCCCAATGGTCCAGACGACCCGGCGCGCCGCGCTGCTGCTTATGAGGGAGCTTAGACACATCGGTATTATCCTACAAAACTTATAATGACGATCTGCCATGTCAGCGCGGTGAGCATCCAGCATATCGTTCCCGGCGCTCGACGCTGGTTGCGCGAGATCATGGTCGAGATGTTTCGCGCGAGCGGGGCAGCTTGCGACGACCGCGCCTGCTCAGAACCGGTCGACCCGGAACGGGAAAAGATCCCAGGCGCGATTTCCGCCGTCGACGAGACCTGAGACGATCAGGCTCGTCACGGCCGCCAAGGTCATGCCGAGATGTCCGTGGCCGAAGGCGTGAATGAGACCGGGATGACGTCGGCTGGGGCCGATGACCGGCAATGAATCCGGCAGCGAGGGGCGGAAACCCAGCCATTGCGCCGTCGGTGCGCCGAGATCGGGAAACAATTTGCGCACCCCGCGCTCGAGCAGCGCGGTGCGGCGCGGATTGAGCGGCGCACTCAGGCCCCCGAGTTCGACGGTGCCGGCGACCCGCAAGCGGCCGGCCATCGGCGTGATGTAGAAGCCGAGGTCAATGGGGCTGACGGGCCGCGTGATGGGACAGACGTCCATCGCGTATTCGAGATGATAGCCGCGCTCCGTTTCAAGCGGGACCTCGTCGCCGACTTGGTGGGCAAGCGTGCGCGACCACGCGCCGGCGGCGAGAACGACCTTGCGTGCCTCGATTTCGAGATCGCTGCAGCTCAGACGGAATGCGCCCGAGACTTTCGGCTCTAAGCGCTCCACATGCGCGCGCTGAAACGAGGCGCCATGAGACCGCGCCGCCGCGGCAAGCCGCCGTGTCAGCATCGGCGGATCGACGAAATGGGAGGCGTCGGGAAAGAACAAACCGCCCGCCGCGCGCGGCAGCGCGGGCTCCAACCGCGCGACGTCGTCCGATGTGAGCCATTCCTGCCTGACACCCAGCTCATCGCGCAGGCGAGCCGCCCAATCGCCGTTCTTCACCGGCGCCTTGTCGCGATAGACGTAGAGACAGCCCTCGTTGCGAATGAGGTCCGAGACATCGGCCTGGACGGCCAGATCGTGCCAGGCCTGCGTCGCCTCCATCAGCTGGCTCCGCAGCGCATGGCCGTTGCGCCGCGCCTGCTTGGGAGTGGACTGCCAAAGGAAACGCAACAGCCAGGGAAGCAGAGCCGGAAGCGCGGCGGGCCGCATGGCGAACGGGCTCTCGGACCCCAGAAGAAGATGGGGCAAGCTGCGCAGCACATCGGGATTGCCGATCGGCGCACAGCCGTAAGGGGCGATGGCGCCGGCATTGCCATAGGAGGCGCCGGAACCGGGATCGTTGGGATCGACCACGACGACGTCTCGCCCGGCGGCAGCCAGCCGAAACGCGACTGCAAGCCCGATGATGCCGGCGCCGACGATGGCAATGTCGGTCTTGATGGAAGCGGCGGCCATGATGCTTTAGACCGCGCCGGAGATTTCAAGATGGCCATCGTTCAAGAGCCCGGCGATGATCGCAAGCGCATGCCGCAGGTCGCCAAGCGAGGGCGCAGCGCCCAGATTGATCCGCACGGCATGCACCAGGGTCTCGCGCCCGACGGCAAAGGCGTCGGCAGGCAGCACGCCGACGCCGCGCTGACGGCAGGCCCGCACGAAGGCCCCGCTCCGCCACGGTTCGGGCAGATGCAGCCAGGCATGCGGCGACGTCTCGTGGCTCTGAACGTCGTAAGCCGCAAGCGCCTCGCGCAGGACGGCTTGCCTTCGGCGCAACTCCTCGCGCTGGACTTCGATGATCCGAACCGCGGCCCCGTCCTCCAGCAGGTTGGTCGCAACCAACGCGGTGAGCGGGCTGATGCTCCAGCAATCGATCCGCAGCGCGGCTGCAATGTTGCCGAGCACCGCGCGTGGCGCGATCACCAGTCCAAAGCGCAGGCCGGGCGCGATACATTTCGAAAGGCCGCTGACATAGACGGTCAATTCCGGCTCCAGGGTCGCGAAAGAGGGCGCAACATGATCAAGCAGCGGCCGGTAGACGTCGTCTTCGATGATCAGCACGTTGTGCCGGCGCGCGACGGCCGCAAGCGCAAGGCGGCGTTCCTCGCTCAAGACGATCGTCGTGGGATTATGCAGGCTGGGGACGAGGAAGACCGCACGCGGTCGAAAGCTCGCGCACGCTGCTTCAAAAGCATCCGGCCGCATGCCCTCGCGATCGAGCGGCAGGCCGCGCAGGTCGAGGCCGAGCGACCGGCACAGCGCGCTGATCCCCTGATAGGTGATCGAATCCGACAGCATGACATCGCCGCGCTGCGTCAGCGCGCGCAAGACGCAGGCGAGGCCATGCTGGGCGCCATCGGTCAGCAGCACCCGGCCGGCGTCGCCATCGCCGGCCACGCCGTTCAGCCATTCGGCAACCGCGACGCGCGCCCATAGCGGCCCCTCCGGCGGATGATAATCCTGTAGGGCGCCGTAGCGGCGATCCTTCGCCATGCGAGGCAGGAGCGTGGTCAACGCCTCCAGATAGGCTGATGTCGCCGGCCGGTTGACCGACAGGTCGATCAGGCCCGCTTCATCGCTGGGCGCAGATTTGAAGCCACCTTCGTCTGCCTCGCGCGACGCAATCAGCGTTCCGCGGCCGGGGCGGGCTTCAACCAGCCCGCGCTGCTGCAGGGCCGAGAAGGCGCGCGTCACGGTCGTGACGTTGATGCCGAGCGCACGCGCGATTTCACGATACGGAGGCAGCTTGTCGCCACCAGCCAATTCGCCGCTGGCGATGCGGGCGCCGATGGCGTCCGCCAAACGCTGATAGAGCGGTCGATCGCCAGCCGGCAGTTCCAGATTCTCAAGCATCTCTTTCCGGTGCCCCGGAGCCTTCGTTCGCCCGCGATCTCTTATCACACAGCCAAACGCCATACAAACGATCTTGTATGCATCGCATTTGGGCAAATAAGCGGAATTTGGTCATATTGTATGACGTATAAATAGAGTTGACCTCGCGATTTGTCGATTATATCGTCACCCAAATCCCGATTGTATGGTGGTACAATTGGGCAAAAGCAGCGGTCACGGCGCATCCCCTGGGGTCGTAGCAATGACGTTGGTCAGACATGATTCGACCGATCTCACGAGGCGGGCGACCGGGTCAGCGGCACCCGGCAGCGCATCTGTGGCGCAGGCGCCGAAGCACAGGGAGGGGTCATGACGATGGCGGCACAGGTTGCGGAGGCGCCTGCGGCAGAGGCGCCGGCGGATGCCAAATTCGTCTGTTTCGTCGATGTCGAGAAATCCTACGGCGCGTTTCACGCGGTCCGCAGTCTGAACCTTTCGATCGGCCGCGGCGAGTTCCTGACGTTTCTCGGTCCGTCCGGCTCCGGCAAGACCACCACCTTGAACATGCTGGCGGGATTTGAACGGCCAAGCCGCGGCGTCATCATGCTGGACGGCAAATCGGTCGACCGCCTGCCGCCCTACGAACGAAACATCGGCATGGTGTTCCAGAACTACGCCCTGTTTCCCCACATGAGCGTCGCCGACAACGTCGCCTTTCCCCTTTCGGTCCGAAAAACGCCCAGGGGTGAGATCGCCTCGCGGGTCACGCGCGCGCTGGAAATGGTGCGGCTGGAACAGTTCAAGGATCGCAGGCCGGCTCAGTTGTCAGGAGGACAGCAGCAGCGCGTTGCCTTGGCCCGCGCGCTGGTTTTCCAACCCAGCCTCGTGCTGATGGACGAGCCGCTCGGCGCGCTCGACAAGAAGCTGCGCGAGCACATGCAGATCGAGCTGAAGCAGATTCACGAAATGCTCGGCGTCACCATCGTGTACGTGACCCACGACCAGAGCGAAGCGCTGACGATGTCGGACCGCGTCGCGATCTTCGAAAGCGGCGCCATCGTTCAGATCGGAACGCCCGACCTGCTCTACAAGGAACCGGCGACGGCGTTCGTCGCAAGCTTCATCGGCGAAAACAATGCGCTCGAGGGAGTGGTCGAGCGTGTGATCGACGGTCAGTGCGTCGTGGCGCTGCCGACGGGATTGCGGGCAACCGCGCTGTCGATCGGCGACATCCGCCCCGGCACGCCGGTCCATCTCGCCGTTCGCCCCGAGCGGATCGGCTTGTCCGCCGTCGAGGCAGGCGCGGAGAATCGCTTCCGGGCGAAAGTCGACGGCCGCATCTATCACGGCGACCATCAGCGCCTGCTTGCGCGGCTTTCGAGCGGACAGGTCTTGACCGTCAAGATCGACGCCGACGCGGCGCCCGCGACCGGCGACACCATCGATATTTGCTGGCGCGCCTCGGAATGCCGGGCGTTTCCGACCGGCACGGCCGCCAATGCAGGTTCTTGAAGTGTAGGGAGAGACGTATGACACGAGTGTGCCGAACGGCCTTGATCGCCTTGACGACCGCGGCGATCATTTCACCACTTAAGTCCGCGAACGCCGAGGAACTGACGGTCATGGCGACGGGCGGCGCCTGGCAGGCCGCGCTGCGCCAGGCCTGGTTCGAGCCCTTCGCCAAGAAGGCCAACGTCAAGCTCAACGAGCAGGAATATACCGGCGAGCTCGGCAAGATCAAAGCGATGGTCGAGACCGGCAATGTCCCGATCGATCTGGTGACCGTTGAAACCTCGACGGTTCTGCAGGGCTGCGACGCCGGCGTCCTGATCCGTCTCGACTATTCGAAGATCGCCGAGCGGTCGAAATTCCTGCCCGGCACGGCGCTCGATTGCGGCGTCGGCATCGACGTCTACGGCGACGTTCTCGCCTATGACACCACGGTGCTGAAGGACGCCCCCACTTCGGTGCTGGACATTTTCGACACCAAGACGTTTCCGGGCAAGCGTGCGATGCGCAAGGCGCCGGCGCAGAATCTCGAATGGGCGCTGATGGCGGACGGCGTGCCGGTCACTGAAGTGTACAAGGTCCTGGCGACCCCGGAGGGCGTCGATCGCGCCTTCAAGAAGCTCGACAGCATCAAGAAGGACATCGTCTGGTGGGAGGCCGGCGCGCAGCCGCCGCAGCTATTGGCGTCGAAGGAAGTCGTCATGACGACGGCGTGGAACGGACGCATTCAAAATGCGATCGACCAGGACAAGCGGCCGTTCGCGCTCGTCTGGAACAACCAGATCGTCGAATACGATATGATCGCGATCCCGAAGGGCGCCAAGAACCTCGACGTCGCCTACAAATATCTCGCCTACGCGGCGGAACCCGAGGTGAGCGCGCAACTGGGCCGCTTCATCCCCTATGGGCCGGTGCGGGCCGATGCCACGCCATTCGTCCCCAAGGAGGTTCTGGCGAAACTTCCGACCGCGCCGGATCACATGAAGACCTATCTGGTGAGCGACGTCGAGTTCTGGGGCGACCAGGGCGAAGACCTCGTCAAGCGTTTCAACGCGTGGCTGGCCCAGTAGGTTGACCGCAATCGTGTGAAGCCCACCGCGCAGCCGACGCAAGGATCGCATGATGACATCGATCGCAATGCCTGCACGCAGGGTCAGGGAGAGAGATCGGAGCGAGAGCCTGCGTCCGCTGGCGCTGGCGGCCCCGCTCCTGGTGCTCTTGGTTTTCAGCTTCGGCGCGCCGATCTTCGCGCTGCTCTCGCGCGCCATCTACGAGCCAACGATCGCGAACGCACTGCCGCGCACTGCCGAAGCGCTGCGTACGGATGGCGGAACGGGCGTACCGGGCGATTCCGCATTTCTTGCGCTCGCCGCTGACCTCAAACAGGCACAGGCGGCGGGCGCGGTGTTCGAATTCGCCAAGAGCCTCAACACCCGCCTGCCCGGCGCGCGCAGCCAGGTGCTGCGCGCCGCGCGGCTGGCGAGCCAGGACCAGGCGGCGAGCAAGGAAGCGATGATCAAGGCTGCGCCGCTTCTCGGCGAACCGCAAAGCTGGACGGCGATCCGCTCGGGCGTGCATCCGTTCACCTCGTTCTTCCTGCTGAACGCCTTTGACCTCAAATGGACCAATGACGGAACGATCGGCGCGGTGCCCTCGGGCCAGGCGGTCTTCCTGCGCGTGTTCGGTCGAACTTTTCTGGTTGCCACGCTCGTCACGCTTGCGACCTTGGCGCTCGGCTTTCCCCTCGCCTACCTGATCACTCACCTGCGTCCGGCAATGGCCGCGGCGGTTCTCGTGCTGGTTCTGCTGCCGTTCTGGACCTCCATCCTGGTCCGGACGGCGGCCTGGACGGTGCTGCTGCAGAAATACGGCCTCCTCAACGATCTCCTGCTCTGGCTCGGCCTGACCTCCGACCGCCTGGAATTGATGTATAGCCGCACCGGGCTGATCATCGCGATGACCCATATCCAGTTGCCGTTCACGCTGCTGCCGATCTACAGCGTGATGCGCTCGGTCCCGCCGTCGCTGATGCGCGCCGCGCAATCGCTCGGCGCCCGGCCGTTCACGGCTTTCTGGAGGGTCTATCTGCCACAAGTCATTCCCGGCGTTCTCGCCGGCTGTCTGCTGACCTTCATCCTGTGCCTCGGCTATTACATCACGCCGGTCCTGATCGGCGGGGCCAGCGACCAGCTGATCAGCAATTTCATCGCCAATTACGTCAATGCCGAGCTGAATTGGGAGATGGCGGCGGCGCTCAGCTTCGTCCTGCTCGCGTCCACCCTCGGCCTCTATGTGACCATGACCCGCTATCTCGGTCTCGACCTGTTCAAGATGGGGTGAAGGCTGATGTTGCTCTCGCAATATCCGACCACCGGCGAGCGGCTTCGCGCCGCCGCGCTCTGGTTCTGGTGCATTCTGGTGCTCGTCTTTCTGGTCGTGCCGATCTTCGTGCCCGTGCCGCTCTCGTTCAACAGCGGGTCGTTCTTCACCTTCCCGCTCGCCGGGCTCTCGACCCGCTGGTACGAGGTCGTGCTCGGCACGCCGCGCTGGCGGGCGGCGATCGGCAACAGCCTGCTGATCGGCTTCGGTGCGACCATCCTGGCAACGATACTCGGGACCCTCACGGCGATCGGCCTCTCGGACCCGAAATTCCCGGCGCGCCGTTACGTCGTTCCGCTGTTGATCTCTCCGCTCATCGTCCCGGTCGTAGTGACTGCCGTCGGCACCTATCTCTTCTACGCGCGGATCGGTCTTGCCAATACTTATGCCGGCATCATCCTTGCCCACACCGTGCTCGCCAGTCCGTTCGTCGTGGTGACCGTCGGCGCCAGTCTCACCGGCTTCGATCGCAACCTGATGCGCGCGACATCGATTTTGGGGGCCAGGCCGCTCACCGGATTTTTTCGGGTGATGCTGCCGCTGATCCTTCCCGGCGTGCTCTCCGGAGCGGCGTTTGCCTTCGTCACGTCATTCGATGAGGTCGTCGTCGTGCAGTTTCTCGCCAACGCCGACCAGCGGACCCTGCCGCTCGAAATGTTCACCGGCCTGCGCGAGCAGCTGAGCCCGGCGATCACGGCGGCGGCGACGCTGATGATGGCACTCTCGATCTTTCTGCTGATCGTCGCCAATCTGCTCGCGCGCCGCTCGCGCCGCGACGCCGGCGTCCTCGCCGAATGACGGCGTCTCGCACAATGAGGAGCTCGGATGTCCTACAGCACGATGCTCGGCGGCACACGCTGGACATTTGCGGATCTGAAGACGCTGCTCGGCAAGGCGTCGCCGGCCCGTTCCGGCGACGCGCTGGCCGGCGTCGCAGCCGAAAGCGCGATCGAACGGGTCGCCGCGCAAACGGCGCTCGCCGACCTTCCGCTCAAGACATTCCTGAACGTCGCCCTCATTCCCTACGAGCAGGACGAGGTCTCGCGCCTCATCCACGACAGTCATGATGGTCGGGCCTTTGCCGCGATATCGCATTTGACCGTCGGCGCGTTTCGCGAGTGGCTGCTTGATGAGAGGACGACAGCGCCCGATCTGACGCGGCTTGCTCCGGGATTGATGCCCGAGATGGTCGCCGCGGTGTCCAAGATCATGCGTGCGCAGGACCTCATCGTCGTCGCCGCCAAGTGCCGCGTCACGTCAGCCTTCCGCAATACGATCGGGCTTGCGGGCCGCCTGTCGACGCGGCTGCAGCCAAATCATCCGACCGACGACTCGCGCGGCATCGCTGCGAGCCTACTCGAAGGACTGCTGTTCGGCGTCGGCGACGCAGTGATCGGCGTCAATCCCGCGACGGACAGCCTGGATGACTATGTCCGGATCGTCGCGTTGCTGGATGACATCAGGCGGCGTCTCGATATCCCGACCCAGACCTGCTGCCTGGGTCACGTCACCATCGCCTTGCAGGCGATATCAGCGGGCGCGCCGGTCGATCTCGTCTTCCAGTCGATCGCCGGCTCGGAGAAGGCCAATCGCGGCTTTGGCATCGACTTGTCGGTACTGGCGGAAGCCCATGACGCGGCACTCTCGCTCCGCCGCGGCACTGTCGGCCAGAACGTGATGTATTTCGAGACCGGTCAGGGCAGCGCGCTCTCCGCCGATGCGCATTTCGGCGTCGATCAGCAGACCATGGAGGCACGCGCCTACGCCGTGGCGCGGCGATTCAGTCCGCTGCTGGTCAACACGGTCGTCGGCTTCATCGGCCCGGAATATCTCTATAACGGCAAGGAGATCATGCGGGCAGGGTTGGAGGATCATTTCTGCGGCAAGCTGCTGGGCCTGCCGATGGGCTGCGACATCTGCTACACGAATCATGCGGAAGCCGACCAGGACGACATGGATGCCCTGTTGACGCTGCTGAGCGCTGCGGGCGTCACCTTCGTCATCGCCGTTCCCGGCGCCGACGATGTGATGCTGAACTACCAGAGCCTGGCGTTCCACGATGTCCTCTATATCCGCGAGACGCTCGGACGGCGGACCGCGCCCGAATTCGAGACATGGCTGCAGGGAATCGGCGTCGTCGATGCGGCCGGCCGCGCCTTGCAAAAATCGCCGACCGCCGCGATCGCGCCGGCCATCGCACTGATCGATTCAATGGCGGGCTGAATGCAGGACAATCGGCCAGATCGGGGCGACCAAGTTCCGGACGTGAGCGGCGGGCTTGCGCACCTGCGCCGCTTCACGCCGGCCAGAATCGGACTCGGACGCGCCGGCTCCGGCCAGTCCACGACAGCGACGCTCAACTTCCTGGCTGATCACGCGCGCGCGCGGGACGCCGTCCACATCCCGCTCGATTTCGCGCCGCTCGAAGCAGGCCTGCAGAGCCAGGGCTGGAGCGTCGTGCGTGTGCGTACCGCCGCGAAGGATCGGAGCGAGTATCTTCGCCGGCCCGATCTCGGACGGCGCCTGTCGCAGGAGGGCCGCGCGCTGCTGCAGGGCCAGGCCACCGACGGTGACGTCGTGATGATCGCCGCCGACGGCCTGTCCTCGTCAGCAGTCGCCGGCAACCTGGCGCCGCTCGCCGCGCGCCTGCGTGTCCTTCTGTTGGCAAGACGGCTGACCCTTGGTCCGTTCGTCCTGGTCGAACAAGGGCGCGTCGCCATTGGCGATGAGATCGGCGAGCTGTTGAACGCCAGGCTCGCCATCGTGCTGATTGGCGAGCGTCCCGGCTTGTCTGCTGCCGATTCGCTTGGCGCCTATGCCACATGGCGACCACGCATCGGCACAATGGACTCGCATCGAAACTGCATCTCCAACATCAGGCCGGCGGGCCTGCCGATCGAGGATGCTGCCAGGCAGATCGACGCCCTGGCGAGCCGCGCGCTTTCGCACGCGATGACCGGCGTTGCATTGAACGAGCTGTCCCCCGGCAAGATCGTCCAGGACACCACCCACGCATCCTCCTGACGGGTGATGCGCTGACGCCAGGTGCGGCCGACGCGGAATTGAAATGTTGCGGAGACCGCCAAATTTGCAATTTTCTGCCGTGCGCCGGGGCATTTTGGCGACTCCGGCCGCCGCCAACTCGTGAAACTATCGAGCAAGCGAACGTCGCAAGCCCGGCGAAAAAGGCGATTCTTCCGGGAAGAACCGGGAGGCCTGCCCCTGGACCGGACATGTCGATCCCGGCAGAGTTTTCTGCTGACCAAAACGGCCGCCGCGGCCAAAGCACGAGGGTGAAGCGTTGGACACGGGCCTTGGCAGATTCAAATACATGACGTTCGACGTCGTCGGCACGCTGATCGACTTCGAAGGCGGCATCAAGCAATGCCTCTCGGCGATTGCGACCGAAGCCGGCACGACCGTCAACGGCGAGGAGGCGTTGGCGCTTTACCGCGCGGCGCGCTACGACGCGGACGCCGACCTGTTTCCCGACGACCTGGTGCGCGTCTACGGCATCATCGCACCGAAACTCGCCCTGCCCGCGGACCAGCAGCTCGCCGAACGCTTCCGGGATTCGGCCAAGATCTGGAAAGCGTTTCCCGACAGCCGCGCCGCGCTCGCGCAGCTTTCGAAGCGATACAGGCTGATCGCCATGACCAATGCGAGGGCCTGGGCGCTCGCTTATTTCGAGCATGAACTGGGCGCGCCGTTCTACGCCACGTTCACGGCAGACGACACCGGCACCGAGAAGCCGGATCCCGCCTTTTTCGAGCAGGTGTTTGCCTTCGTTGCAGGAGACGGTGGCAACAAGGCCCAAATCCTGCACGTGGCGCAGAGCCAATACCACGACATCGGAATCTCGCGGAAACTCGGCGTCGCCAACTGCTGGATCGAGCGCCGGCATGGCCAGCAAGGCTACGGCGGAACGATCGAACCGGCCGAGTTCACCAGGCCGGATCACCACTTCACCTCGATGGCGGCCTTGGCGGACGCCGTGGCAGCCGAGGCCAGATTGGCGACACCGTGACCGGCCGACTGCAATGACGCAGATGGCGACACCAACGCGAACGGGAATGACATGAGCGACACGATCCCGCGCTGGTCCCGTTCCGACGACGCCATGGTGGAAATGCCATCCGACGCGGAGCTTCGTGTCGCGACCTCCTGAAGCTGATGCTGGCCGACGGTGTCGCCTTCGCTGCCGCCAGCACCATTCTCGGCCCCCGCAAGCGGGGAGAGGGAGCACAGCTCCAACGCGGCAACGATCGAGCTTGAGCTCGGTCCGCGCTCAAAGCGGAAACAGGCTGCTGAGCGGCATGTGGGAGCGCACGATCGGCGACTTCAGCACGACGTAGCTGAAATACTTGTCGATCCCGATATCCATATCGGTGAGGCGCTCCATGATCGCCTGGTACTCACCGATGCCCGCGGTCACGAACTTCATCATGTAGTCGTAGCCGCCCGAAACGAGATGGCACTCGATCAGCTGGTCGATCTTGTCGACCGCCGCCAGGAAGCGCGCAAAATCGATCTGCCGATGGTTCTTCAGCGTCACCTCGGTGAACACGGTCAGCGTCTGGCCGAGCTTGACCATGTTGACCTGGGCGGAATAGCCCTCGATGTAACCCTCTGCCTGCAGCTTCTTCACGCGGATCAGACAGGGGCTCGGCGAGAGACTGACCAGCTCGGCCAGCTCGACATTGGTGACGCGACCGTTCTTCTGGAGTTCGTGGAGGATCTTGATGTCGATCCTATCCAGCTTCATGGTCGATCCTTCTTGACGGCTGACGCGCTTCGAAAACGGACAGCATAAAATTTGGCAAGATTCATGCCAAAACCGCTTTTCTGCGCCCCATTCTGTCCATTATCCGAGGTGGTCGTCG
>Ga0210408_10000698_pt1 | contig 39215 bp, 39 predicted proteins | sample IncBWH4MmetaG_FD_155471 | JGI IMG/M metagenome (GOLD analysis project Ga0210408, IMG submission 155471) | Forest soil microbial communities from Barre Woods Harvard Forest LTER site, Petersham, Massachusetts, United States - Inc-BW-H-4-M | ecosystem: Environmental > Terrestrial > Soil >...
ATATGTTAGTTTTAGTGACTACATTTCAGCACCAAAATATAACCCAATAGCAACAAAAGCCAACACTATTACAAAGGGTTGGCGACCATAGGGCTACTACAAGATTGGAGGAACTTCAGACTATAGTTCGCCTCTTCGAGGCGCCCCGGAATGACGACTCCTGTCGTCCACTTGGTTGCTTCGGCGCGTCGCGCCTCGCAATGACGGCGATAGCGACGCCGCCGTCGCCCTACTTCCACACCGAGTTGTCGGCGTCCCAGCGCTGGCCCTTCAACTCCTTGGCCAGCGCGCCGATCGCGCCGGAATCGTCGCGCTGCTCGGGCTCCTCATCGCCTGAGGATTCGTCGGCCAGATTGAGCTTTGCGCCCGCGGACTCGTCCGTCGTGGTGGTCACGGGGGCGCTGATCCACAGCATCAGGGAGTCGGATCCGCCGGGCTTGTCGGCAGCGACAAGGCCGGTCACCTCGATGATATCGGTCAGTTCGAGCGCGGGGTAGAGCTGGCTCGGCCGCTTGAACGTCAGTTTCAGCTTGCCGGTGATCGGGCTCCAGCTGGCGCCTGCGGGCTTCGCCGCAAGCGATTTCGCGAGCACGGTGGAAATCGTCGTGGCCAGCTTGTCCCGGTTCACCTTGTCGCCCTCGCGCCAGTCGGCGGCGGCAAACCGGATCGCGCGATCCATCTCAACGATGCCCGCGACCCACCCGGCGTTGGCGACCCCGGCCGTCGCCTTGGCCTTGGCGATCAGCGCGCTCGCGCGATCCGGATCGACGGCCAGCGTGATGGTCTGCTCGCCGGCCCGCATCGCGTCGCAAGTCACGGCGAGGCTGCCGAGCGCGATCTCGACGTCCTGACCCTTGAGGCTTTTCAGAAAATCAACCGCTGCATCGAGCTTCAGCCTGACGCCGACGGCTTCCGGAGAAACATCGGAGAAGGTCTTTGGCGCGGTGGAAATGCCGTCGTCGACGGTCTGGCTGTCCTGAAACTCCTTTTCGGCCATGTCGGAATTATCCGATGAGGCGACCTCGGTGACATTCTGGCCGACACTGATCTGGCCGCGGAAATCAAAACCGTCGCCGGAGGGTTTTTGCGTGAGCTTGACCGTGACCGGCTGCTTGTCGACGATGCTCTGGGTGCTCCCGCTCAGGTTCTGGCCATTGGCCGTGAGCGTGACGACGAAGCGGTCCTTGCGATCGGACGTCTTGTCGGCCGGGTAACAGACGTCGAGCACGGCGCCCGTCACGGCCTTGCCCTGGCGTGTCTCCTTCAGGATCACGTCGGCATTGCCGTCCATCAGCCCGTCGATCGAGGTGAAATATCGGACTTCACTGGCTCCGGTTGCGGCCTTGGGCTGTGTCTTCGTCTGGGCGAGGACGAACTGGGGCGAGGCGGCCACGAGGCCGGCAACGAGAAGTAGAAGTGTGCGCATGGGAAATCCTCAAGCCAACAGCCAAAAGCGAATTTCGAACTATCCGTCCGCCGCATTTTCCAGCGCAACGCGCGACAAAAAGCGGGTGCAACGTGAGACCATTCGGCAATAGCAAAAAACGAAGGCCGCCCCAAGGCGGCCTTCGCACGTTCCTGCACGAAATGGCGTTTGGCGCTCAGTAGCCGCCCATCCCGCCACCACCGGGCATTGCAGGCGCCGGTTCCTTGGGCAGTTCGGCGACCATGGCCTCGGTGGTCACCAGGAGGCCGGCGACGGAGGAGGCGTCCTGCAGCGCCGTGCGCACCACCTTGGCCGGGTCGATGATGCCCTTGGCCACCATGTCGACGTAGTCCTCGGTCTGGGCGTCGAAGCCAAAGGTTTCCGACTTGTCCTCGAGGATTCTGCCGACCACGAGCGAGCCCTCGACCCCGGCGTTTTCCGAGATCTGGCGCACCGGAGCCTCCAGCGCCTTCAGCACGATGTTGATGCCGGCCTGCACGTCGGCGTTGTCGTTGTGGATGCGGCCGACCGCCTTCTTGGCGCGCAAGAGCGCGACGCCGCCGCCCGGCACGATGCCTTCCTGCACGGCTGCGCGGGTGGCGTTGAGCGCGTCCTCGACGCGGTCCTTCTTCTCCTTGACCTCGACCTCGGTCGCGCCGCCGACGCGGATCACCGCGACGCCGCCGGCGAGCTTGGCCAGCCGCTCCTGCAGCTTCTCACGATCATAGTCGGAGGTGGTCTCCTCGATCTGGGCCTTGATCTGGCCGACGCGGGCCTCGATGTCGGCCTTCTTGCCGGCGCCGTTGACGACCGTGGTGTTTTCCTTGTCGATCACGACCTTGCGGGCGCGGCCGAGCATCTTGACCGTGACGTTCTCGAGCTTGATGCCGAGCTCGTCGGAAATCAGCTGGCCGCCGGTCAGTACCGCGATGTCTTCCAGCATCGCCTTGCGACGATCGCCGAAGCCCGGCGCCTTGACGGCGGCGACCTTCAGCCCGCCGCGCAGGCGGTTGACGACCAGGGTGGCGAGCGCCTCGCCCTCGACGTCCTCGGCGATGATCAGGAGCGGCCGGCCCGACTGCACCACGGCCTCCAGCACCGGCAGCATGGCCTGCAGCCCGGACAGCTTCTTTTCATGCAGGAGGACATAGACGTCCTCAAGCTCGGCGGTCATCTTCTCGGCGTTGGTGACGAAATAGGGCGAGAGATAGCCGCGGTCGAACTTCATGCCTTCGACGATGTCGACTTCGGTCTCGAGCGACTTGTTCTCCTCGACCGTGATGACGCCCTCGTTGCCGACCTTCTGCATCGCCTGCGCGATCATCTTGCCGATCGCCGCATCGCCATTGGCCGAGATGGTGCCGACCTGGGCGACCTCGGACGACGAGGCCACCGGCTTGGCGCGCTTCTCGATGTCCCTGACGACGGCGGCGACCGCAAGGTCGATGCCGCGCTTCAGGTCCATCGGGTTCATGCCGGCCGCAACCGCCTTGCCGCCCTCGCGCACGATCGCCTGGGCCAGCACGGTCGCGGTGGTGGTGCCGTCGCCGGCGTTATCATTGGTCTTGGAGGCGACCTCGCGCAGCATCTGTGCGCCCATGTTCTCGAACTTGTCCTCGAGCTCGATCTCCTTGGCCACCGTCACGCCGTCCTTGGTGATGCGGGGCGCACCAAAGCTCTTCTCGATGACGACGTTGCGGCCCTTGGGCCCGAGCGTCACCTTGACGGCGTTGGCGAGAATGTCGACCCCGCGCAACATCCGCTCGCGCGCGTCGGATGCAAATTTGACGTCCTTGGCTGCCATGTTTGGTTCCTCGTGAATTTGGATAAGATTGCCGAATGGGTCGCTTGACGGCTCGCTTTATCAGTCTGTTGGCGCGGCATTGCCGGGCTTCGCCCGGCAATGCTTCCTTCCTTGAACGATGAAAAGCGTATGAAGGCGCTGCGGCCCCCGGGGGCACGGCGCCTCAGGCCAGCACGCCCATGATGTCGGACTCCTTCATGATCAGGAGTTCCTCACCGTCGAGCTTCACCTCGGTGCCGGACCACTTGCCGAACAGCACGCGGTCGCCGACCTTGAGGTCGATCGGAATCAGCTTGCCGGCCTCGTCGCGGCCGCCGGGGCCCACCGCGGTCACCTCGCCCTGCGAGGGCTTTTCCTTGGCCGTGTCGGGAATGATGATGCCGCCCTTGGACTTCGCTTCGGCATCGATACGCTTGACCACGACGCGGTCATGCAGCGGACGAAATTTGGACTTAGCCATGACGGTTCCCTTTGCAGGCTTACGTATTCAGACTGGGTTCAGTGTCGAAGGCCGATCAGGGTGCGGCGGACATTGACGGTTGGGCCGCCAATCGAGAGGATCCGCGCCTTTGGCAATCCTGCCTTCGGAGTGCTAATTTGCGTGCTGGGAATATGGCTTGCCGCCGATCCTGTCAAGCAAAGGGGTTAAGCCCTTCTTGAGAACGATATAGGATGCTGCCCAGGAAATTGACGAAGAAACCAAATCGGCGCAACGGCGTAATTCATTCGACGGCATTGCACCATGTGCGGTTTTGCGGTTGGCTGCATGACGGGTGCGGCCGGGATCTTGCTCGGGGGATGACTATGCTGAGTTCACGTTCCGCGCGGGCGGTCGCCAATCTGTCGATCGCCTCGGCGCTGACGCTCTTTCTCGGAGCCTGCGGCGGCGGCGGCTTCAGCCTGCCTTCGCTGTCGTCTGCGCCGGCGGCGCCCGAACCGGGCATGGCGCCGGAAGTCCCCGCGACGATCCGCTCGGATGAGATCGTCGGCAAATGGGGCCTTGCGTCCTATCAGAATCCGGCTGACCGGGCCCGCACCGAGAAGCAGGCGCTGGCGCAATGCAAGCAGCCCTATGTGATCGGCGCCGGCCAATCCGGCGGTGTCATCATGCATCTCGCCGACCAGGCGACCCCGGAGGAGTTGCGGCTCAAGGGCAGCCAGGGCGGCAAGAACTTTATCGGGCCAGCCGGACCCGCCGGCGGCGAGCAGGATCGCGAGGTCGTCTCGTTCGACGGACGGGTGCTGATCACCCGTTTCGTCGACAAGGACGCCGCCACCCGCTACGGCAACATGGTCTATGTCCGCTGCGGCCCAAGAGCGTAACCTGGTTATCGTCATTGCGAGGCGCGTCAGCGCCGACTTGTCCGCCGAAGCTCGGAGAGCGAGGGTGGAAGCAATCCAGTCTTCCCGCGGGAGAGATTTCTGGATTGCTTCGCGGAGCCTGTCATCGGGCCGCGCGTTCGCGCGAACCCGTTTGCTCGCAATGACGACATAAAAAAACGCCGGCGTTTCCGCCGGCGTTTTTTGATCCTTGGGTAAACGGAAAATTGTCTAATCGAACAAGGCGTCGATGTCATCCTGCGAGGCATGGCCGACGTCGCCATCCATCTTGGGTCCGTTGAGCAGCTTGGCGTCGCCTTCGCGGGTATCGACGATCTGCGGCGTGTGCGCCTTGATCGCGTCGACGCCGCCCCAGATGTCCATCATCACGTTGATATGGTGCTCGATGAACTTCATCGTCGTCATGACCTTGCTGATGCGCTGGCCGGTCAGGTCCTGGAAGTTGCAGGCCTCGAAGATCGAGATGACGCGCTCCTGGATCTCCTCGCTCAGGATCTTCTGCTGATCGAGCGAGTTGACCTTGGCAAGCGCGCTGGCGGCCTGGTCGATCGATTCGGCGGCTTCGAGAATCTGCTGCGTCGCCTGTTCGGTGCCGCCGACGACGGCGCCGAGCTCGCCATTGACCTTGGCCATCTCCTGGCCGTCGAAGCTCTTGGCGTGCAGCACCGCGATCTCGCCCTTGGTGCGGGCGATCGCCTCGTGGATCAGGTCGAGCTCGACCTTGAGCTTCTCGCATTGTTCGATCTGCGCGCGATAGGTGTCGAGCAAGGCGCGGGCTTCGGCGACTTCGCGTGCCGACGAATCCTCGATCACCGCGGTGGCCGCGCTGCCTGCGCCGCCGCGCGGATGTCCCATCTGGGCTCGGATGGCGCGAAGCTCGTCCATGATCTCGCGATGCATCGGACCGCTCTCCCCATTGTCGATGGCCTCGAACATCGGCATTTCTCCGGAAATGGCTTCTTCGATACGAAAACGCTTGCGACGTATAGACATGAGAAGTGTCCCTGACCCTTGACGCCCTCAGTTCTACGCAGATGGCGTTTAACACAGGGTTCACGCGGGAACTGACGGCGCGATGACGCTGCTGCGGCTCGCCCCGTGCTGTCGGTCGAAGTCCGTGAAAAGCACGGGTTGCAAGGCGCGCCGGACGCGCAGAACGCGCATTTTGCACATTCTGAAAACCGCCGATTAACCATGCGGGCGCGCCGTCAATCGAAAATAAACGCTGTCCGGCAAATCAGCACGGCGCAATCGAGATGGTGAATCAAAACGCCTGATCTGTTTACCAAACCGATGCGGTTTTACCCTCTATTGACTCAAGCGGGAGCGCTCAGCCTCGGCGCTTGTCGCGAACTTCTCGAAGACGAAACAGTACAGAGTACGTCGATGTTCAAAAGAACCGCACTCGCGCTCCTTGCCGGCGCCTCGCTTCTCGCCGTCGTGCCGGATCTAGCCCTTGCGATCGACGCGGTGCCGCGCGAGCCCACCGTGATCTATGCCACTCAGCCCGACGCGTCGGTGCGAACGGCATCCGCCGATCGCGGCAACATGGGCGGCGGCTTCATCGAATTCCTGTTCGGCGACGGCCAGGGCCCGCGGACTCGGCAGCCACCCGCCTATCAGCAGCAGCCATCCTATGAGCCGCGCGGTCCTTACCTGCCGCCGCAGCAGCAGGTCCAGCCGCCCGAGGCGAATGATCCGACGCAGCGTCCGCTCGATCCGATGTACGAGAAGCAGGTGGTCGACTACAGCGGCAAGGAAGGCGCCGGCACGGTCGTGATCGATACGCCGAACAAGTTCCTCTATCTGGTGGAGGGCGGTCGCAAGGCGCTGCGCTATGGCATCGGCGTCGGTCGTCCCGGGTTCACCTGGTCGGGCGTCAAGTCGATCTCCGCCAAGCGCGAATGGCCCGACTGGACACCGCCCGCGGAAATGCTGGTGCGCCGCCCCGACCTGCCGCGTCACATGGAAGGCGGCCCGGAGAACCCGCTTGGCGCGCGCGCGATGTATCTGGGATCATCGCTCTATCGCATCCACGGCTCGAACGAGCCCTGGACCATCGGCACCAACGTCTCGTCGGGCTGTATCCGCATGCGCAACGAGGACGTGATCGATCTCTACGGCCGCGTCAATGTCGGGACGCGCGTGATCGTGCTTTGATTCATTCCCGGGGGCGGCGCTGCCACCTCTCCCCGCCGGGGAGAGGTGTACGGCATCCTCGGAAGACCTCCGCGGCTTAAGCGTAGTCGCTGCCGTTGCCGCTACCGTCATCACCGTCGAAATCGTCGGCGTCGGCATCCATCATGCCGTCGCGATCATTGTCGTCTGACGCCTGATCGAACAAGCCTTGGTTCGAGTTGTCGCGACCGCCGCGACCGACATCGTCGACCCCGGCATCGCGCGCGAGCTGGCTGTTCGATTGATCACTCCAGGGGCTCGCGGCGCGGTCGCCGAGCGCGCCTGCGTCGGCAAAGCCCTGATGCGACCCGCCCATCATGCCGCGAATGCTATTCAGCAGCAGTGAGCCGCCGACCACGCCGGCGGCTGCCGCCGCGGCCGTACCGAGGAACGAGCCGCCGCCTCCGCCTCCGCCTCCGCCGAACGGCGGTGCTCCATAGGACTGGCCATAGGGCGATCCGCCGCCATACTGGCCGTATGGGGGTTGACCATGGGGTCCCTGATCGTATCCACCGGGCGGGCTCTGCTGCAGCACCTGGCCGCTGTTCCAGACCGGACGGCTCGCAGGCTGCGGTGGGGGAACGTTCGGCACCGAGCCGCGAGCTTGGCCTTGGGTCTGGCCTGGCCCGAAGACCGCCTCCCGCATCGAATCGAGGAAGCCTCCGGACTGGCCTTGCTGCTGCGGCGCGTTGACCGCGGCCTCCAGTTCCTGAATGTGGCTGTTGGCGCGCTTCAGCGCCTCGTCCTGCAGCAGCACGGTCTGGACCAGCGCGTAGACGGCATTCGGCGCCTGTTGCAGGCCCTGCGCGATGGCAGCGGCAGCATTCGGATCGCGCGGGGCACTCTCCACCTTGGCGAGCCGATCAAAAAGGTCGTCAACCAATTGGCGTTCTTGCGGTGTCATGGCGTTCTCCTGGCGTCTTCGGATAACGAGCGAAGCCGGAACAAGACGTAGGCGGGGTTTGAGGCGGGTGAAGTGCGGTTCGAAATTAAATTTGGGACACGAACGGGTCCTGCGCGTCACCCCAACGTAACATTGTTCATCCGCAGCAGTTCGGGGAACTGCTCGCCGGCGAGATAAGCGTGCTCATGTTCGCGCTGGACGGTGAACGGATCGAGGCCGATCAGGACCTCATCGACAAAGCCGGGATGGCACATGATCACGCCGTGCTCCGGCAGGCCTTCGAGAAAACCGCCCATCAGGGCACCGAAATCCGGTTGGCCGGCAAAATCATAGGCGCCGGCAAAGCCGGGGTTGAAGGCAAGGTTTACTGCCGCGGCGCGACGCCGGAACTCCGCGCTCAGGAAGTCGAGAATGAGCGCCTTTGGCGCGCGCAGCGAGCGAGCAGGCCGCAGGCGGCCGCTCTGGCGGACCCAGGCCTGCGGTGCCGCGTCCTTGACCGCGGCCAGGAACGCGTCACGCACCTGCGGATAGACCTGCACGTGCTGGTGGCCGTCGACGAAGTCAGGAGCACGGCCGAACAGGTCGACAAAGGCCGCAAGCTGCACCGCCACCTCGCTCTGGATGATCACAGGATCGAGCCGGCGCGCGAGGCCTGCAAGCATCAGCCTGGGAAACGACAGGAACAGGCCGCCATTGTCGGGGCGAAAATGCATGGTCAGCGGGCGGAACGGCGCTGTCAGCGTCACATGCAGGCCAATCGCGCAGCGCGGCCTCGCGGCTGCAGCCGTCTTCAGCATCGCGATCTCGTCGCGGCCGATGACCGGACCGACCACCATCACCGATGTCGCGTTGAGCCGGCCGCGCGTGATCAGGTCGCGGATGCCGCGATTGACGCCCGGGCTGATGCCGTAGTCATCGGCGCAGAGCCAGATGCGCCTCAACGACGGCGTCTCGCTCATTCGGCGGCGGTTCTGCTGACGGCGTTCTCCGTCTTGTCCGCCGCGACGTGCTTCTCCGAGTGCTCGGCCACGAAGTAGATCGGGCGTGCCTTCAGCTCCGACAGGATCTTGCCGATATATTCGCCGACGATCCCGATCATGATGAGCTGCACGCCGCCGATCGTCATCAACCCAACCACGAGCGAGGGATAGCCCGGCACCTGCTTGCCGGTGGTCCAGACCTCCCAGATGATCGACAACCCGAACAGGAACGCAACGGAGGCGAGCAGCACGCCAAGCAAGCTGGCGAAGCGCAGCGGTGCCACCGAGAACGACGTCAGCCCTTCGATCGACAGGCCAAGCAGCCGCATCACGTTGAACGTCGTGACGCCATGCGCGCGAGGCTCCGGTTCGTAATCGACCCTGATCTGGCGGAAGCCGATCCAGCTTGCCAGTCCCTTGAAGAAACGGTTGCGCTCCGGAAGCTGCTTGAGCGCGGTTGCCGCGCGCGGCGACAGCAGGCGGAAGTCACCGGCGTCCTCCGGAATCTTCTGCCGCGCGCCCCAGTTGATCAGGGCGTAGAAGCCGTGCACGGCGAGCCGCCGCAGCACGGATTCGTTGTCGCGATTTGCTTTCGCGGTGTAGACCACGTCGTAGCCGCCTTCGATCCAGTGGCGGACCAGCTGTTCGACGAGTGCCGGCGGATGCTGGCCGTCGCCATCCATGAACAGCACCGCGCCGCGGCGGGCGTGGTCCAGTCCGGCCATCAGCGCGGCCTCCTTGCCGAAATTGCGCGACAGCGACACCACCTGGACATCGAGCATGTCGGCGGCGAGGCCGCGCGCGATCGAAAGTGTGTCGTCGCTGCTGCCATCATCGACATAGACCGCTTCGCACGCCAGCCCATAGCGTTGCCGCAAGGTCGCAGCCAGCGCGTTCAGCCGTTCATGCAGCAGCGCAAGCCCCGTCGCCTCGTTGTAGACGGGGACGACAATCGACAGGCCCTGCGCCGCGGCGGTTGCCGCCGTGGTGGTGAGATTCGAGACGTCCGTACCCAGCATCATCCGATCAGGTTCCCGCTGCCCCCTTTTGAGGCAACAACATATGGCAATGGCGAAAGCTTGTCGCTACCACATAAGGCAACCACGCGAGGCACTTCAGCGCAGGAACGCCTCGAGTTTGGCGAAAAGCGGGTTCTCGCGATCGAGCACGTAGTCGAGCGAGGCGATCGAAACCGTGTCCGCACCATGGGTCCGCAAAAAACTGCCGAGCGCGTAAAGCTGGGCCGGTGGGCAGTGCAGCGTTACCATGCCGGACGAGGTCGGCCCGCCGAACGGCGACACCACGCCGAAACGGTTGTGGGCTTCCGCGAGCAGCTTGGCATCGCAGCCGGCGAAGCGGGTGCGCACTTCGCGATATTTGCTGGCGCGGGCGCGGGCGGCGATGTGGTCGAGGATGACACGGGCGGTCTCCCGGGCGTCCGCCGACCAGTCGGCCGCGCGCGAGGCCACGAGGTTGGCCTGGCTGCGCAGGATCACGCCGTCGTCGAGCACCTTCAGCCCGTTCGCCGCCAGCGTCGCACCCGTCGTGGTGATGTCGACGATCAGTTCAGCGGTTCCCACGGCGGGGGCTCCTTCGGTCGCGCCGGCGCTCTCGACGATGCGGTAATCGACCACGCCGTGGCTTGCGAAGAAGTTGCGTGTCAGGTTGATGTATTTGGTCGCGACCCGCATCCTTCGATTATGCTGCTCACGGAACCCGGTGGTGACGTCGTCGAGATCGGCCATGGTGCGGACATCGATCCAGGCCTGCGGAACCGCCACCACCACATTGGCCTGGCCAAACCCGAGCTGGTCGATCAACAGCACCCGCTTGTCGGCATTGGCGATGGATTCGCGAACCAGGTCCTCGCCGGTCACGCCGAGATGCACCGCGCCGCTCGCCAGCTGCGAGGCGATCTCGCTCGCCGAGAGATAGGCGATCTCGACATTGTCGAGGCCCGTGATTGTGCCGCGATAGTCGCGGGCGCCGCGCGGCTTGGCGAGCCCGAGCCCGGCACGGCTGAAGAACGCTTCCGCATTCTCCTGCAGTCGCCCCTTGGATGGAACGGCGAGGACGAAGGCCGTGCTCATGGCCTGCTCCCGCCGGTTCGCGGCGCGGGGCTGATCCTGGTCAGTGCTTCGACCCACGCCGAGAAGCCGACAGCCGGGATCGGCGCGCTCGCGCCGAGCCGCGTCATCAGGCCGTCATAGCGTCCGCCGGCCACCAGCGGCTCGATCCCGTTGCCCTTCTCGTGCAGCTCGAACTCGAAGCCGGTGTAGTAGTCGACGCCGCGCCCGAACGAGGTCGAAAATCGTGTCCTGCTGATATCGATGCCGCGCGCCGCCATGAAGCCGATACGGCTCTCGAGCTGGTCGATCGCAGCGCCAATCTCGAGCCCGGTGTCGGATGCAAGCGCGCGCAACTGCACCACCGCCTCATCCGGCTCGCCCGATATTGCAAGGAAGCGCTTGAGTACGGTGAGCGCGTTGCGCGGCAGCGCGCCGCCCTTCAGCGTCGACTGTTCGAGGAAGCGGTCGGCGATTTCGGCAACCGTGCGTCCGCCGACATTGGTGGTGCCGGCAATCGACATCAGGTCCGTCACCAGCGCCAACGCGGCCTTGCGGTCGGAGCCGGCAAGCGCCGCCAGCACGCCCTCATACTCGTTGCGGGTGGCGCTCGATGCAATCGTCAGCCGCTCGATGTCCTGCTCCAGGCTGACCTTGCGGTTGAAGTCCTTGGTCAGCCGCCGCCGCCATACCGGATAGAGATCGAGCGCGTCGATCAGGCTGTTGAACAGCGCGACGTCCCCTGTGCGGATTTCGACGTCGGCGACGTCGAACGCGGCGACCGCCTGCAGCGCCAGCGCCAGCATCTCGGCATCCGCCGCGGCGCGGTCCTGCCGCCCAAAGGATTCGATGCCGGCCTGCAGGAATTCACTGGGCCGCCCCCAACGGTAGCGAAACACCGGACCGAGATAGCTGAACCCGGCCGGCCGGCCGGCCTCGGGCGAGGCAAGATAGGCCCGCGCCACGGGAATCGTGAGATCGGGGCGCAGGCACAGTTCCTCGCCGCTGGCATCGGTCGTGAGGTAGAGACTCCTGCGGATGTCCTCGCCGGAGAGGTCCAGAAAGGGTTCCGCCGGCTGCAGGATCGCCGGCTCGGACCTGACATAGCCAGCCTGGGTAAACGAGTGCAGCAGTGCGTCCGCCCAGCTGGCGGAGCCGGTCGCGGCCTCGTGAAGGGCGGCAGTTGCGGTCATTTCGGGTCCGATTGCGTCGAGAAAAGCGTTTCGGGATGGTTTGAGCAGCCCCATAGCATGGGGCGGTAACGGTTTCGACTGGGATTGGCCGGTGCTCTGACCAGAGACTGGCAAGTGGCTTAACAAACGGGCTCAGCTGCCGGTCCAGTCCCCCAGCGCCGCCTGGACCAGGGCCAGCGCCGCCACCGCGGCGGTGTCGGCGCGCAGGATCCGTGGCCCGAGCGCCAGCCGCACGATTCGCGGCTGACGCAGCAGCATGGCGCGTTCATTTTCGGCAAAGCCGCCTTCCGGCCCGATCAGGATGTCAATTCCTTGTGAATCGGCCCGCGCCATGGCGAGGACCTTTTGCGGGTCTGCAACCTCGGCAGCCTCGTCGCAGAACACCAGGAGCCGCGCGCCCTCCCGTGCATTCAGGAAGCTCTCCAGCGGCAGTGGCTCGCGGACCTCGGCAAGGCTGAGAATGCCGCATTGCTCCGCCGCCTCCACGACATTGGCGCGCATCCGCTCGCCATTGATCCGCGCCACCTGGGTGAAGCGCGTGATCACCGGCTGCAATGATGCGGCGCCCATCTCGACCGCCTTCTGCACCATGTAGTCGAGCCTCGCGTGCCTGAGCGGCGCGAAGGCGTAAGTGAGATCGGGCAGGCGGTCCTGCGGCCGCGTGAAACTTTCGACGATGAGGCTGTCCGGCCGCTTGCGGCCCGAGAGCAGCGCCTGCCACTCGCCGTCGCGGCCGTTGAAGGCCAGGATGGTGTCACCAGCCGAAAGCCGCAGCACGTTGCCGAGATAGTTGCTCTGGTCGCGGTCGAGTGCAACGCTCGCGCCTAGTGAAAGCGGGGCGTCGACGAACAGGCGCGGTGAACGGAAGTCATGGGCGGGCATCGCGGGTTCCAAGTATCGCTTGCGCCGGAGCGCCACAAGTTCAGCGGATTGCGGACCGAGGGCAGGAACGGTAAAATCTGCTATCCGAAAGCGCCAGGAGAAGCAGCCGTGACCCTCCGCCGCCCGATTGCGCCGCTGACGATCGTCGTTCTTGCCATCGCGGTTGACGAAGCGCTTGCGCAAAGCGCATTTCCGGCACCGCTTCCAGGGCAGGGGCAAATCGGCACGGCCGGCGATCCGGCTTTCCCGCCCGTCAATGGCAGCGCGCCAGCCGCAACGGTCGGTGCCGCTCTGGCGAACCCGTTTACATCCAATGGCGCCGCGCCGCTCGCCGGCGGGTTCAGCGCGGGGCCGACTATTCAGGCCGGAGCAGGACCGTCGCAGGACTGCATGAAGCAGTTTATGCCGCTTCGCGAAGAGGCGCAAAAGCGTGGCAACATGATCAAGGCCGCCGGCGACCGGCATGCGGGGCCGGACGAGGCCTGCAAGCTGATCAAGAATTTCGCGCAGGCCGAAATCAAGATGATGACCTATGTCGAGAAAAACGCGGCAAAGTGCGGGATTCCGCCGCAGGTTACGGACCAGTTGAAGAACGGTCGCAAGAACACCGAGTTGCTGCAGACGAGGGTGTGCAACATTGCCCAGCAGCAGCGCGGCCCAACCGGCGGCTACGATGAGCGCATGGTGCTGCCCGTCGGCGATTTCCCGCCGTATTACGGGCGCTGAGCCAGATGACTTGAATGTTACCTTTTGCGGCTGTGGCGGCGCGCCGCGCTGTTGCCAAAATCCACGGGTTGTTAACCAAGTGCAGGAATCGTAAAAGGCGTCATCCGAACACCGCGCCGACCGCTGGTCTCGGAAACCCCTTCTATCCTGCCGGAGATTACACCTTGACCCTCCGCCGCCTGATTGCGCCTCTCACGGTTGTCATTCTCGCCAGTGCTGGCGGAGACGCGCTTGCGCAAGGTGCGTTTCCCGCGCCGCTGCCGGGACAGAGCCAGGCCGGCACCGCCAGCGATCCGGCTTTCCCGCCGGTCAATGGTGGCGCGCCGGCCGCAAGCCTTGGCGCGCCTCCCGCGAGCCCGTTTCCGTCCGGCGGTGCTGCGCCCATCACCGGTGGATTCAGCGCGCCCCCGCCGAGCCAGGCCGGAGCAGGACCGTCGCAGGACTGCATGAAGCAGTTTATGCCGCTTCGCGAAGAGGCGCAAAAGCGTGGCAACATGATCAAGGCCGCCGGCGACCGGCATGCGGGGCCGGACGAGGTCTGCAAGCTGATCAAGAATTTCGCGCAGGCCGAAATCAAGATGATGACCTATGTCGAGAAAAACGCGGCAAACTGCGGGATTCCCCCGCAGGTTACGGACCAGTTGAAGGCCGGTCACAAGAACACCGAGGCGATGCAGACGCGGGTGTGCAACGTGGCCCAGCAGATGCAGGCGCGCAGCGCGGCGGCCGCGCCCACGCTGTCGGACGTGCTCGGCTCCTCGGCGGCTCTGCCGGAGGCCACGCCGGCCAAGAAGGGCGGCAGCAGCTTCGACACGCTGACCGGCAACGTCCTGTCGCGGTGATGGCGATGAGTGACGCGTCACGCGTTGCTGACGCCACCGGCAATTGGGTCGATAGCCGCGCCCCGCAATGGACGCGGCCTTATCTGAGGCTCGCGCGCCTCGATCGGCCGATCGGGTCGTGGCTGTTGCTGATGCCGTGCTGGTGGTCGGCGGCGCTGTCGGCGGCAATGGCGCACCAGATCGCGCCGTTGCCCCGCGATATTGCCCTGTTCTTCGTTGGCGCGTTCGCCATGCGTGGGGCAGGGTGCACCTGGAACGACATCACCGACCGCGATCTCGATGCAAAAGTCGAGCGCACGCGGTCGCGGCCGATCCCCGCGGGCCAGGTCAGCGTCGGGCAGGCGCTGACCTTTCTGGTGCTGCAGGCGCTGATCGGCCTTGCCGTGTTGCTGCAGTTCAACCGCTTCGCGGTTTTCACCGGCATCGCGTCGCTGATCATCGTCGCGATCTATCCGTTCATGAAGCGGATCACCTGGTGGCCGCAGGTCGTGCTTGGGCTCGCCTTCTCCTGGGGCGCGCTGATGGGCTTTGCGGTGACCTTCGCGCGGCTCGATGCGCCGGCGCTTCTGCTCTATGCCGGCTCGATTGCCTGGGTGATCGGCTACGACACGATCTACGCGCATCAGGATGCCGAGGACGACGCGCTGATCGGCATCAAGTCGACGGCGCGGCTGTTCGGCGCGCGGACCCATCAGGCGCTGGTCATCTGCTACGGGCTCGCCGTGGTTTTGATCGCCCTTGCGCTATTGTACGCAGGCGCCGGCCTTGCCGCCTGGATCGGCCTCGTGGCCTTCGCCGCGCACCTGATCCGGCAGATCCGAAGACTTCGGATCGGCGATGGCGCGCTATGCTGGCGTCTGTTCCTGTCCAACCGCGATGCGGGGTTCTTGCTGTTCGCAGGCCTGCTCGCGGATGCGTTGATCCGCGCCAATGGGTAAGAGGGCCAAGGCGCGAAGCGCCGTGCCCATCATCCGTCTGCGCCGCTTGCTAGAGGGCGCACGCTGCGGTTAGCCCACCCTGCATCTGAAATCTAATCCGGCGCGATGATCTCGCGCTCGTTGCGATGGACGTCGAGTTCGCTCTGAGCATCGCCGACGCGACGGCGCAGCAAAAATCGCGGCCGGCGCCAGCGGATCGCGTTGCGCCTGCGCCGACGGGGCGTGGGCTCGGAGGCTTCGCCGTCCTGAAGTTGCGGGAGAGCGAAGATATCGCTCCAGCCTTGCCAGGCGGCTGCGATCTCGTCGCGGTCCGCGCTCGCATAGAGCGGGATGTTCAGGGAAGGATCACGGTGAATGAGGACCAGCAGCTGGGTCTCGCCAGTCTCGCGCAGCGCAATGCCGCGAAAATCGCTGACGCTGATATTGACGGACATGCGCATGCCCTGGACGGCACGGCGCAGCACGACGCGTTCGCGGTGAAGTTCAATCTGGCGCACGCCGCCATCCGCACGGGTATCGTGCGCATCGAAGCGGACCGGCAGAGAAAGGGGGTCGAGCCGCATGCTGCGGCTCGACCCGGCGGGATTGCTCCCGCTTGTTGCTGTTTGACGCCTCACGGCTTTAGTCTCCCCGCCGGGATTATGTTCCCGGTCGATGGCGTGACCTTAGCCGCGCGTTTTACGAATTCCGCTTAAGAAGGCTGGTTAATCCGACGTCACCGGCTAAAGCTTTCACCGGCATGATTGACAAGACCTTGGCCCGCATGATTGACGAGACCTTGCAGATATGCCGAAATTCGTCGGATTCGGCGGCAAGAAAGTGCTTGAAGTCCGCGCCAATCGGGCACATCTGCTGATCCTGTCGGCGCGACCCGCCCCGACGCCATTGTTCAGGATTCTGTTCGTGAACTCTTCACCATCAAGTGCATCCTTGCTGTCCCCAGAAGCCGCCCGCGCCGACCTGTTCGATCAATCCGCGCTGACTACGCTTGCCGAGCGCCTGGTGGAGGCTGCGAGGCGCGCCGGCGCCGACGCCGCCGACGCGGTCGCGGTGCGCGGCATCTCGCAAGGCGTCGAGGTACGCGACGGCGCCGTCGAGGAATCCGAGCGCTCCGAGGGCAACGATGTCGGCCTGCGCGTGCTGGTGGGACGGCGCCAGGCCGTGGTCTCGACCAACGACGTGTCCGGCGACGGCGTGGCGCGGCTTGCCGAGCGCGCGGTGGCGATGGCGCGCGTCGCCCCCGACGACCAATATGTCGGCCTTGCCGACCCGGCGCTCCTGGCCCGTGATTTCCCCGAGCTCGACCTGCTCGATCCCGAGCTTCCCTCGACATCGGAGCTCGAGCGGCGCGCGCAGGAGGCCGAGGCGGCGGCGCTGGTCGTGAGCGGCGTGACCAAATCGAGTGGCGCCTCGGCGTCCGCCGGGATCGGCGGCATGGTGCTGGTCACGAGCTCGGGCTTCCACGGCGCCTACCTGCGCTCCAACCATACGATCTCCATGACCGCCATCTCCGGCGAGGGAACCGGAATGGAGCGCGACTACGATTACACCACAGCGCCGCATGCCGCCGATCTCGCCTCCGCTGACAGCGTCGGCCGCACCGCGGGCGAGCGCGCGGTCGCCCGGGCCAATCCGCGCAAGGTCGAGACCTGCGAGGTTCCGGTGGTGTTCGATCCGCGTGTTTCCGGATCCCTGGTCGGCCATCTCGTCGGTGCGATCAACGGTGCGTCGATCGCGCGCAAGACCAGCTTCCTCAAGGACCGGCTCGGCACACGGCTGTTTGCCAAGGACATCCGCATCGTCGACGATCCCCTGCGCAAGCGGGGTCTGCGGTCGCAGCCGTTCGATGCCGAGGGCGTCAAGGTCAAGCGACTGGCCATCGTCGAGGAGGGCGTCTTGACCTCGTGGCTGCTGGATTCCGCGACCGCGCGGGAACTGAAGATGGCAACGACGGGTCATGCGCATCGCGGCGTGTCGTCCGCGCCGTCGCCGGGGCCGTATAACCTCCATCTCGAAGCCGGCCAGCCGACCCCGGCCGAGCTGATCGCCGACATCAAGCAGGGCTTTTACGTCACCGACCTGATCGGGTCGGGCGTCAACGGCGTGACCGGCGACTACAGCCGCGGCGCTTCGGGCTTCTGGATCGAGAACGGCGAGATCACCTATCCCGTCAGCGAAGTGACCATCGCCGGCCACCTGCTCGAGATCTTCAAGTCGATGACCGCGGCCAACGACCTGAAGTTCATCTATGGCATCAATGCACCGACATTGCGGATCGAGGGACTGACGCTTGGCGGACGCTGACAGCGAACGTCAAATCCGCGTTCCCGGCGCCGGCACGATCGATGCAGCCACACTGGCGCGCGACGCGAGGCTGTTGCAGGCGACCGTGCGCGAGGCAGGCAGCCTCGCGCTCTCGCTGTTCGGCACCGAGCTGAAGAACTGGATCAAGGGCACGTCGTCGCCGGTGTCGGAAGCCGATATCGCCGTCAACGATCTCCTGGAGGCGAGGCTGCGGTCCGCGACGTCGGATTATGGCTGGCTCTCCGAGGAAAGCGCCGATGACGCCGACCGGCTCTCCAGGCGCCGGGTCTGGATCGTCGATCCGATCGACGGTACCCGCAGCTATCTCGCCGGCAAGCCGGACTGGTGCGTGAGCGTCGCATTGGTGGAGGACGCCGCGCCCGTCATCGCGGCCGTGTTCGCGGCAGCCAGCGACGAGTTCTTCTTCGCGCTGCGCGGAGAGGGGGCGACACTGAACGGCCTCGCCGTTCAGGCCACGGGCGGCACGGACGTCGATTTCGCGCGCATGGCGGGACCGAAGCCGCTGGTCGAGCGACTCAAGGCCTCGACCGGCGACATTTCGATCCATCCGCGTATCGGGTCGCTGGCGCTCCGTCTGTGCCGCGTCGCGGATGGCCGGCTCGACGCGGCCTTTGCCGGCGGCCAGAGCCGCGACTGGGATCTTGCCGCGGCCAATTTGATCGTGCAGGAAGCGAATGGTAGGATGACCACGCTTTCCGGCGATCCCATCCTCTACAATCGCCGGGAAGTCACGCACGGGGTACTGGTGGCGGCGGGGCGCGAACGTCATGCGAGCATTGTGGCGCATTTTCGCAATCGTCCGTTGTCCTGACCTCCTGCACGATCTCTCGCAACTCGCCTGCCGGGCTCTTTTCTAGGAACCAACACGCATGCCAGACGCCCCGCAGCAACTGCTTCATCTCGTGCTTGGCGGTGAACTGATCGATCTCGAGCACGTCACCTTCAAGGATCTCGACAAGGTGGAGATCGTCGGGGTATTCCCGAACTACGCGACCGCCTATGTCGCCTGGAAAGCCAAGGCGCAACAGACCGTCGACAACGCCCACATGCGCTATTTCATCGTGCACCTGCACCGGCTGCTCGACCCCGAAGCGACGAAGCCCACGCGTTGAAAAAACTCCTTCGCGATATACTGCGCTCGAGCTTTTTGCAGCGCGCCGTCGGCGTGCTGGCTGCCGAATATCTGCGCCTGGTCTGGAAGACCAACCGCTTCAGTCGCGAGCCGCAGAACATCTATGATCTCGTCGAGCCGTCGATGCCCGCGATCCTGGTGTTCTGGCACGGCCAGCACTTCATGACGCCGTTCATCAAGACCAAGCCGGAATATCGCGCCAAGGTGCTGATTTCGCGCCATCGCGACGGTGAATTCAACGCGCTTGCCGTCGAGCGGCTCGGCATCGGCACGATTCGCGGCTCCGGCGATCATGGTTCGGCCTTTCACCGCAAAGGCGGTGTCGGCGCGTTCAAGGAGATGGTGCGCGCGCTCGACGAGGGCTATAATGTTGCGTTGACCGCCGACGTGCCGAAGCGTGCGCGTGTCGCAGGTCTCGGTGTCATCATGCTGGCGAGAGAATCCGGACGGCCGATCATGCCCTTCGCGATGGCGACCAGCCGCTTCATCCGCCTCAAGAACTGGGATCGTACCACGATCAACCTGCCGTTCGGGCGCGGCGCCCTGGTCGGCATCAAGGAAATCCACGTGCCGCCCGATGCCGATGCCGCGACCATGGAGCGGCTGCGCCAGGATGTCGAGGACACGTTGAACGAGGCCAACCGCATCGCCTATGCGATGGTCGGCCGGCCGGAGGCGGGCGGCGCAGCGGCGCATCAGCAGCCACGACAGGTGGCGCGGCAAGAGGCGCATCATGGCTAATACGCTGCCGATGACGCTGCGGTTCTATCGCGGCCTGTCGTCGGCGGCGGCTCCGCTGGCCCCGGCCGTGATCAGGCAGCGCCTGAAGCAGGGCAAGGAGGATCCGGAGCGGATCGGCGAGCGTCGCGGCCTGAGCCGCGATATCCGCCCGAGCGGGCCGCTGGTCTGGATTCACGGCGCCAGCGTCGGCGAGGTGCTGGCGGCGGCAAGCCTGATCGAACGGCTGCGTGCGCTCAATCTCCGCATCCTCCTGACTTCGGGCACCGTGACGTCGGCGACGATTGTTGCCAAGCGCTTCCCGCCCGACATCATCCATCAATATGTGCCCTACGACTCGCCGCGCTTCGTCGCGCGCTTCCTCGATCACTGGCGGCCATCTCTCGCGCTGTTCATCGAATCCGATCTCTGGCCCAATCTGATCCTGTCGAGCGCGGCGCGGCGGCTGCCGATGGTCCTGATCAACGGGCGGATGTCGCCGCGCTCGTTCCCGCGCTGGCGCCGCGCTTCCGGCACCATCTCGGCGCTGCTCAGCCGCTTCGACATCTGTCTCGCGCAATCGCGCGTCGATGCCGAGCGCTTCGCCGCGCTCGGCGGCGCCAATGTGCTGACGACCGGCAATCTGAAGCTGGATGTGCCGGCGCCGCCAGCCGATCCGCACAAGCTCGAGCGGTTGATGCTGGCGACACGCGGCCGGCCGGTCATCGTGGCGGCCTCGACCCATCCCGGCGAAGAAGAAATCCTGTTGCAGGCGCACCGCACGCTCAGCGGCTTCTTTCCTGGACTGCTGACCGTGATCGTGCCGCGGCACCCGGACCGCGGTCCGGCGATCGCGCTGACGGTCGCGACGTCGGGGCTCGCGGGGGCGTTGCGCTCACGCGACGAGTTGCCGACCGCCGCGGCCGAGATCTATGTCGCGGACACGCTCGGCGAGCTTGGCCTGTTCTATCGGCTCGCGCCGATCGTCTTCATGGGCGGATCGCTGGTCGAGCATGGCGGACAGAATCCGATAGAGGCGGTCAAGCTGGGCGCTGCGATCGTGCACGGTCCGCACGTGTTCAATTTCGCCGACGTCTACGAGGCGCTGGATTCCTCCGCCGGCGCGCGGCGGGCGGATGGTTTGGAAGGCCTGGTGAAGCAGCTTGGTCAGTTGCTGGCCGATCCGGACGCCTGCAACACGGTCAATGCGTCGGCCTCGCGTGTCGTCGGAGAGCTCGGCGGCGCGCTCGAGCGCACGCTCGCCGCGCTCGAGCCATACCTGCTGCAGCTGCGGCTGGAAATGGGAGCCGGCGATGCGTGAGCCGGCCTTCTGGCACCGGCCGCGATCCTGGACCTCGTATCTTTTATTTCCGCTCGGGGCGGTCTATGGCGCCATCGCCGCACTCCGCATGCAGCGGAAGGGCCTTGATGCCGGCATTCCCGTGTTCTGTGTCGGCAATTATCACATGGGCGGCGCCGGCAAGACGCCGACCGTGCTGGCGCTGACCAGAATCCTGCGCGACGTCGGCGAGACGGTGGTCGTGCTCAGCCGCGGCTATGGCGGGCGACTCCAGGGGCCGCTGATGGTCGATCCAGGGCGTCACGCGGCCGCCGATGTCGGCGATGAGCCGCTGATGCTGGCAGCCACCGTTCCCGTGGCGGTGGCGCGGGATCGCGTCGACGGCGTGGCGCTGGCGAAATCGCAAGGTGCGAGCGTCATCCTGATGGATGACGGTTTCCAGAACCCGGCGGTCAACAAGGATGCCGCGCTGATCGTGATCGACAGCGGCCGCGGCGTCGGCAACGGCCAGGTGTTCCCCGCCGGTCCGTTGCGCGCCCCGCTCGCTGCGCAGCTCGAGCGCACCGATGCGCTGATCGTGGTCGGCGAGGGGAGTGCGGCCAGCGCCATCGCTGCGATGATTGCATCGCGCCCGGACAGGCCGGTGCTGACGGCGCATCTGAAACCGGATCCGGCCGCGCTTGCCGCGCTCGCGGGCAAGGGTGTGCTTGCCTTTGCCGGAATCGGCGATCCCGCGCGCTTCTTCGGGACGCTGCGCACGCATGGCATCGATGTGGTCCGGGAGCGGGCCTTCGCGGATCATCATCCGTTTTCGCAAGACGACATCGAGGCGCTGATCGCGGAGGCCGGGCGTGAAGGCCTCACGCTGGTGACGACGGAAAAAGACCTGGTCCGGCTGCGGCGGGGGGGCGAGCTTCCCGCGATCGGCCGCGCGATCTCGACGCTGCCGGTCACGCTGGAATTCGAGGACGAGAAAACCCTGCGCAGCTTTATCGGCGAACGCCTGTTCAAGGCGCGCCAGAAGAAGTTCGGTGTGGCATGATTTTCTCGCCGTCCTGGTGGAGGGCCGGCCTCTCAAACGGCAAAACCGCCGATCGACCGGGCAGCGGCTGCGACAGCACTATCTGCAAGCGGTCGGATTCTCACGCGGGAACCTTGTGATGCCGAGGTCTGACCGCGCGGCTTGCGGCCCGCACCAAAGCGCCGCGCCCCTATTCGTGAAGCAGCGTTTGCCAGTTTGAGGGCACCGCTCCGGCCGGTCCCGGCACCGGTTGATCCAACGGATGCGAGTGGGGAGCGTGAAGCTTCGGGCCGGCGAAGGATTCCTCTGTACGATAGTCGTAAAACCACCGCTCTCCCGGCTCGAAGCTCGCGATTGTCGGGTGGCCCGTAGCGGCGTGATGTTTCGATGCATGCTGATTTGGTGAACTATCACAGCAGCCGATGTGACCGCATTCGGCGCATCTGCGAAGATGAAACCACCATCCGCCCAGAGCCAAGCATTCGACGCAACCTGTTCCACTTGGCTTGGCCGCTGGGTTGATACCATCCCTCTCGGACTTCATAGGCTCCTCTCCGGCTTCCGTTTGCTTGAGTTGCTTCTCATCGGCGGGCGCTATTCGATGGCCTTGATCTGAACGGGTTTTGGCCGAGACTTTAGGACTGGTTCCAGATTTGGTTTGTGCCAGCCAAGGAGGTGTCCAGCGCTGCCAGGACTTGGCCGCCCTCGCAGACCGCGGCCGCCGATGAGGATCAATCCTCGGGGAGTCACGTCGTCGGCGTGTACGCGGTCACCACAGATGCTTTCATGTGTCGTACCGTTTAGCCGTAAGCAACGCCCGGGTTGCTTTGCCCAACCTCTATAATATAGCCATCAGGATCGCGAATGTAGCAGCGCGTCTCGCCATATTTGGGCTTCGGCTCCGTAATGAACTCGGCTCCTCGACTTCGCCATAGCTCATAGCACGCTTGAATATCTGCAACGCGGATGTTCATGAAGCTGCTGACTGCATCGGGATTGGCGGGGACGCTGAGCGTGACCGATGGTTTGTCGGGTGTCGGACCGCCCCCGGGGTTAACAAGGAGCCACGTGTTCGCGATCTGGATGTATCCCGGCGCGCCGCTGCTGTCGCCTCTGCTCAGAATGCGACCTCCGAAGACCGCTTCGTAAAATCGAAGCGATCGCTCGACGTCGGCGACGGTGAGAAAGTGTGCGACCGTAAAGCCATCCTGCGGCGGCATCTGATAGGTTTTCTGCTCGACTTGTATTTGGCTCATCGACGCCTCCAATTCGACTATGGCATTCTCCGTTGGCCGGAATACGTCGGGCAGTATATTGATTTTGAACCCGGCGCAAAAGCTCCGTGACATGGAGCAAGGAGCGAGCGGTTGGCTTGACGGCAGGTTGCGAACACCCAAGCGTGAACGCTTCCCACTTTACGTGGCGTGACGTTGCATCGTTGGCCCAAGAGCACACAGGTTATGGCGCGGCGATATCGCACCACGGTGGCAATGAGCTTCGTCCATTCGATCGGGGCGCGCCGTGCGAGATGTCGACGCACGGCGCCGCCAATCGCGATTCATGTCACTCTTCGAGCATGAGCTTTTTTCGGAAAGCCGCTTCGCACTTTGCGCCAGCGCGGCCCTCCGGGTCCGGATCAAGCGTCAGCCCTGCTTCCTGATCGCGCCCGGATAGTGCCGCTGCACCACCGCGCCCGGCGTGGCATAGGCCTCCTGCAGGTCGACGCTCCAGTATTTCAGCTCGTCGATCGGGATCCGCGCATCCGTCACCGCGCAGCGGACATAGGTTCCAGGGGAAATCACGCGAAAATCGCCGTCGAGGTATTGGACCTGCGCTTCGCCATGGCTCGAGGGGCCGAACTTGTTCAGCAAGATTGATCGCTCCGGAAAGGGACGGGATTCCGAATGAAGAGATATCGCGCTTTATTCGCCTAATCCATCACAAATAGGGCGTGCCGGGCCGGATGGAAACCCACCGATTTGTGAGTTTTTCGCGGTTTATGGCGTGTTAGCTTGGCCAAGCAGGCACTTTACCCGCTGCCTGACCGCGACAGCCCTAAGTCCTATGCATGCCTTATTGACTCTGGTCGTCCTGACGCTGTTGGCCGCTTGCCTTCCCGCGGTTGCAGCCCAGCCCGCCGTGCCGCGCCAGGTCGATATCACCTCCGGCAGCGCCGTTCTGCGTACCGAGTTGTTCAAGCCGGACGGCGACGGCCCGTTTCCGACCGTGATCGCGCTGCACGGCTGCGGCGGATTGGGCGGTCATGCCGAGCCGGTGCAGACCCGCTATCGCGATTGGGCCGAGCAGCTTGTGAAAGAGGGCAGCGCGGTGTTGTTGCCCGACAGCTATGGCTCCCGCGGACTCGGTCCGCAATGTCGGATCAACGAACGCCGGCTGACCGCGCGGCGGGAACGCGTGGCCGATATCCTGGCGGCAAGGCAGTGGCTGGTGCAGCAGTCGTGGACCAGGCATGACCGCATCAGCCTGATCGGCTGGGGCAACGGCGCCAGCGCATTGCTGTGGGCCGTGCGCCCGCAATTGTCGCCGCGAAGCGCCGATCCGGATTTCCGCTCCGCGATCGCCTTTTATCCGGACTGCACGGTCTCCGCGGGGCTTGGCTGGAGCACCCGCATTCCGACGCTGCTCTTGATCGGGGCCAAGGACGACGTCACCTCGCCGCCGGCCTGCCGGCAGATGATCGACGGCGCCCGCGGCCGCAGCGCGCTGACGCGGATCGTCGTCTATCCCGGCGCCTACCATGATTTCGATCGCGCCAACCTGCCGCTGCAGGTGAATGCGGCGAGCGCCGACAGTGCTTCGCCCGAACGCGGCCATCTCGCCGCCGATCCCGACGCGCGGGCGGACGCGCAGAAGCTGGTCACCGAGTGGCTCGCGCAGTGAGGCTCTCTCCGCGCGTAAGGCAAGGGGGAGGGGAGCAGTTCGCGCCCGACGTCCAAAATATTTCGAGCTAGAACAGGCTGCCCTGATCGACCGGCTTGGTGATGCGTTTTGGCGCGGCCGGCTTTTCGCGCGCGACCGGTTTGGCAGGAGCGGGTGATGCCGGTGTCGCCACAGGCCGGTCGGCATCGGCGGTTGCCGCCACGCGGCCGTCGGCGAATTCGATCTCGATCCGCGCATTTGGCCCGATGCTGTCCGCCGCATGCAGCGGATGTCCGCCTCCATCGCGCACCAACGCAAAGCCGCGCGCCAGCACCGAGCGATAGGAGAGCGCGGTGAGCAATTGTCCGGAGTGGTTGACGCGCGCATCGAGCCGCTGCAGGGAGGTGAGCAGCGCGCGGTGCGCACGATCGGCAAGGCGCTCGGTCCGTTCGCGCGCGCGCGCGATCGCTTGCTGCCGGGCCTTGAGATTGGCGAGCTTCGAGGCTTTCAGCCGCGCCGCCAGCGCGCTGTAGCGGTCGCGGCGGCGGTGCAGCAGGGCGCGCGCCGACAATGTCAGCCTCACCGCCGACGATCAGCCGATGGCCGGCCTGTGTGACCTGTCCGCGCAGCACACGCAGCGTCAGCCGCGCGCTGACGCCGGCGAACTGGCGGAAATGCACATGCGTGTTGGTCTTCAGGCTGCGCGGCAGCGCCGACGCCGCGGCATCCAGCCGTTGCCGCGGGATCGCCAGCACCTCGCCTGGACCTGGCAGCGCGCGCACAGCCGCGCGCAGCTCGTTGCGGCGGCCATCCTGGTGGCGCTGCCAGCAGACCAGCGTGCGGCGGGCGAGGGTCGCGACTTCGACGAACAATTCGCTGCGCACCGGGACGGCCATTTCGGCCGCCGCGGTTGGGGTCGGAGCCCGCTTGTCGGCGACAAAATCGATCAGCGTGATGTCGGTCTCGTGCCCGACCGCCGAGATCAGCGGGATCACGCTGTCGGCCGCCGCGCGCACCACGATCTCCTCGTTGAACGACCAGAGGTCTTCCAGCGAGCCGCCGCCGCGCGCCACGATCAACAGGTCGGGCCTGGGAATTGCGCCACCCTGCGGCAGCGCGTTGAAACCGCGAATCGCGGCCGCGACCTGCTCGGCCGAGCCGTCGCCCTGCACTTTGACCGGCCACACCAGCACCCGGCGGGGGAAGCGGTCCTCCAGCCGGTGCAGGATGTCGCGGATCACGGCTCCGGTCGGCGAGGTCACCACGCCGATCACCCTGGGCAGGTAGGGCAAGAGTTGTTTGCGCGCGGGGTCGAACAGGCCCTCGGCGGCGAGCTTCTTCTTGCGCTCCTCCATCAGCGCCATCAGCGCGCCGATGCCGGCCGGCTCCAGCGCCTCGATCACGATCTGGTATTTCGAGGAGCCTGGATAGGTCGTGAGCTTGCCGGTGGCGATGACCTCGAGCCCTTCCTGCGGCTTGAAGCGCATCCGGACATGCACAAACTTCCAGACCACAGCCTCGATCTTGGCGTTCTCGTCCTTCAGCGCGAAATAGCAGTGGCCGGAGGACTGCGGGCCACGAAAACCCGAAATCTCGCCGCGCACGCGCACATGGCCATAGGCGTCCTCCACCGTCCGTCTCAGCGCGGAGGAGAGTTCCGAGACGGTGAATTCGGGCGCGTTGGCGAGGTTTGGCGCGGCAGTCATTTCCAAGACGAATCGGCTGAGGTGAGCTTGATCGCAAGGTAGGGGCTTTGACCACCACCGCCAACCGAAGGGCTTGTCTGTTCAATAACTCTGTAACATAGAGTACTCTATGTGTTAGATGATCGGGAACATGCCGGCGGCGCAGCCCTTCGGCGTGAACGGAGGGTTTTGCCATGATGGCCCAACTCACCCTTGCAGGCGCCGTCCATACGGCTCTTGCGATCCTCTGCATCGTCCGCCGGGCTGATCCAGTTCCTGCGCGCCAAACGCGGCGCAGGCCATCGGGCGCGGGGCTATTTCTATGTCTACGGCATGCTGGTGGCCGACGGGACCGCGCTGCTGGTCTATCGCTTCACCGGCCATTTCAACCTGTTCCATGTCGGCGCGATCATCAACTTCATCTTGGTGGTGCTGGCGATCGTTCCGCTGCTGCGCAGCCCGCGGCCAGCGAACTGGCGATTGACCCACTATTACTTCATCTCCTGGTCCTACGTGTCGCTGATGTCGGCGGCCGCGACCGAGATCACGGCACGGCTGCTGCCGCTGACGACGCGCGGGCAGATTGGGTTTGCGGCATCGATCCTGTCGATTGCGATGATGACGATTGGCTATGTCCTGATCGGGAAGCACCGGCCGCCTACGGACGGGCCGTCCGCGCCCACCAATTTGGTCGAGCCAAGCGGAGCGGCATCATGATCGACAGCCAGCAGGCGAGCGCAGCGCTGCACGAAATCAACGATGTCGTTCGGCGCGTCCGCCAGTCGCAGATCTATCAGACCGCCAGCTTCATCATCATGATCTGGGGCGGAATCGTGTTCGCAGGCTACATCGCCAACTACACATGGCCGCGCCAGGGCTACACGATCTGGACCGTAACCAACCTTGTTGGCCTCATCATCTCGGTCGCGGTCGGCTTCGGCATCAATTTGCGCTCCGGCGCTGGCAATTTCCCGATCCGCTCGTTGATCTCCTTCCTGCTGATTGGCTTATTCGGTGCCTATTGCTCGATCATGCTCGGCCATTTTGGCCCGCACCAGATGATCGTGTTCTGGGCGCTCTATGGCATGCTGTTTTACGCGCTCGCCGGCATTTGGTTTGGATATGCGTTCATCGTCATCGCTGCCTGCACCACTGCGTTGACATTGATCAGCTACGCCTACGCCGGACCGGCGTTCCTGTTATGGATGGCCGTGGTCCATGGTGGAGGGCTCGTGCTCGGCGGCCTCTGGATGCGCCGGATCTGACGCGATGACTGACCTCGACGAGATCATCCACCAGCCGCTGCGGCTGCGGATCATGGCGGCGCTCAATGCACTGCCGGCCACGACCGGCCTCGAATTCGTGCGGCTGAAGAAGTTGACCGGCGCCACCGACGGCAATCTCGGCGCGCATATCGAGACGCTGTCGCGTGCCGGCTATGTCGCGGTCGACAAAGCCTTCGTCGGCAAGAAGCCGCAGACCACGGTGACCGCGACCGCGGAGGGCCGCGGCGCCTTCGCCCGCCATGTCGCGACCCTGCAGGAAATCATCGCGGCGTCGGGACGGCAGCCTTGACAAGGACCGTCATTCCGGACGATGCGCGCCGATCCGGAATCTCGAGATTGTTGGCACGGATGCGACGCGGCGTGAGATTCCGGGTTCGCGCTGACGCGCGAACCGGAATGACGGTGCATGTGTGGATATCTCCCCCTTGCACGGGAAGGCGGATTCGTGCTTCCCGGGATGATCTCCCGCTGTCTTTGGCAATAGCTCATGCACATCCTCCTGCTCGGTTCCGGCGGCCGCGAACACGCTCTCGCCTGGAAGATCGCAGCCTCGCCGCTGGTCACAAAACTCTGGTGTGCGCCCGGCAACGCCGGCATGGCGCGGGAGGCCGAATGCGTGGCGCTTGATATCGCCGACCATGCCGCGGTGATCGATTTCTGCAAAGCCAATGCGGTTGACCTCGTCGTGGTCGGCCCCGAAACGCCGCTCGTCGCCGGCATCGTCGATGATCTCGCCTCTGCTGACATCAAGGCTTTTGGGCCGAGCAGGGCGGCGAGCCAGCTCGAGGGCTCAAAAGGCTTCACCAAGGATTTCTGCGCCGAGTTCGGGATTCCGACCGGCGCCTACCGGCGCTTCACCGGCGCGAACGACGCGGCTGCCTATATACGTGCGCAAGGCGCGCCGATCGTGGTCAAGGCCGACGGGCTCGCCGCCGGCAAGGGCGTGGTGGTGGCAAGGACATTGTCCGAGGCGGACGACGCCATCGCCATGATGTTCGAGGGCGCGTTCGGCGCCGCGGGTGCCGAAGTCGTCATCGAGGAATTCCTGGCCGGCCGCGAGGTGTCGTTCTTCGCGCTGTGCGACGGCGATACCGCGATTCCGCTCGCCTCCGCCCAGGACCACAAGCGCGCCTTCGACCACGATCAGGGGCCGAATACCGGCGGCATGGGCGCCTATTCGCCGACGCCGTTCGTCACGCCGGAGGTTCACGCAGCGATCATGGACAAGATCATCCTGCCGACGGTGGCCGGCATGAAGGCGCGCGGCACGCCGTTTCGCGGCATCCTCTATGCCGGCGTGATGCTGACCGAGCAGGGCCCAAAGCTGTTCGAATACAACGTCCGTTTCGGCGATCCGGAATGTCAGGTCCTGATGATCAGGTTGATGTCGGACATCGTGCCGGCGTTCCTCGCGGCCTGCGACGGTCAGTTGAAGAACTTTGATCTACGCTGGTATCCGCAGCCGTCGCTCACCGTGGTCATGGCAACGAACGGCTATCCAAGCGATTACACGAAGGGCTCGGTCATCGCGGGGCTCGACGAGGCCGCGGATGTCGAGGGCGTCGAGATCTTTCATGCCGGCACGGTCGAAAAGGACGGACAGATCCTCGCCAATGGCGGCCGCGTATTGAACGTCTGCGCGTCAGGCAAGACGGTAACGGAAGCGCAGGCGCGCGCCTATCAGGCGATCGGCCGCATCCAATGGGCGGACGGATTCTGCCGCCGCGACATCGCCTGGCAGGCCGTGGAGATGGAAAAGGCGAAGGGGTAGATTCCGTCATTCCAGATGACGCGTGAAGCGCGTCGATCCGGAATTTGTCATTGCGAGCGAAGCGAAGCAATCCGGAGCCAAGAAGAAGGTCTGGATTGCTTCGGCGCTGACGCGCCTCGCAATGACGGCTACAGCAAATCCCCGCCGGTCGCAGACGCCGTCGTGCCGTGCTCGCGGAACGCCTTGATGACGTTGCGACCGACCCGCCAGCGGTGCACCTCGTCGGGACCGTCGACCAGCCGTTGCGAGCGTACCTGCGTGTACCATTGTGCCAGCGGCGTATCCTGGCTGAAGCCGAGCGCGCCATGCAGCTGGATCGCGGTGTCGATCACATGGTGGACCATGTGGGCCAGATAGACTTTTGCAATCGAGTTCTCCTGGCGCAGGTCGAGGCCCTTTTCAGCCTTGTAGGCGATGTGCAGCAGCATGAGCCGGCCGATATAGAGCTGGCTGGCGCATTCGGCCAGCATGAACTGCACCGCCTGGCGGTCGGCAAGCGGCTGGCCGAAGGTCGAGCGTTTGGTGATATGGCCGACCGCCATGTCGAGCGCGCGCTGTGCCTTCGCGATGTTGTGCATGCCGTGGCGCAGCCGGCCATAGGCGAGGCGGTGCTGGCCCATGGCAAAGCCGTTGCCTTCGCCGCCGAGCAGGTTGTCGGCCGGCACCACCAGCTCCTTGATCTCGATCTCGGAGTGGCCGCCGGCGATCTTGTCGTAATGCGGGCCCTCGATCGCCATGTTCTTGATGTTGCGCTTGATGCGATAGCCGGGGTTCGGCAGCTCGACGATGAAGGTCGAATAACGCTTGTGGCGCGGCGCGTCCGGATCGGTCTTGGCCATCACCAGCGCCATGTTGGCGACGCTCGCGGACGAGGAGAACCACTTCTCGCCATTGAGGACGTAGTTCTCGTTGCCGTCTTTCACGGCTGATGTCTGCATGCCCGTGGCGTCGGCGCCGGCCGCCTTCTCGGTCATCGAGAAGCAGATGCGCTTTTCGCCTGACAGCAGGGGTTTCAGGAATTTCTCCTTCTGATGCTCCGTGCCATGCGTGAGGATGGTCATGATCGAGGCGTCGTCGGGGCCTTGCGTGTTCATCGACAGCGCGCCCAGCATGCTTTCGCCGAGCTCCATCTGCACCAGCGCATTCGCCAGCGGTCCCAACCCCATGCCGCCATAATCCTTCGGCACGAACGGGTTCCACAGGCCCTGCGCGCGGGCCTTGGCCCTGAGCTTGCCGAGCACCTCGTCGAACGGCCTGGAATCGAGCTCCTTCTCCGCCGGGATGCACTCCTCATGCACCCATTTGCGCACTTTCTCGCGGATCGCCTTGGCCTCAGCGGGAATTTCGAAATCGATCGACATGATGTTTCCTCTGGCGTTTGCTCTGTTGACGCTTCTTGATGGTTTGCCTTGGGCAATGGCATAACGCCGCGATATGCTAGCGGCAACGACAAACAAAGTTTAAAGCGACGAGCGTGCGCCATGGCTGATCTCGCCGACCTGTTTCCCGGTTATGACTCCAAGTGGATCAACACCACGTCGGGCCGCATCTTCGCCCGCGTCGGCGGCAACGGACCGCCGCTTCTGCTCCTGCACGGCTTTTCCGAGACCCATGTGATGTGGCATCGCGTGGCTCCGCAACTCGCCGACCGCTTCACACTGATCATCGCCGATCTACCGGGCTACGGCTGGTCGGACATGCCGGAGAGCGATGCCGACCATGCGCCCTATACCAAGCGCGCGATGGCACGGACGGTCATCGAGGCGATGGAGCAGCTTGGTCACGTGCATTTCGCGCTGGCCGGCCACGACCGCGGCGGCCGCGTGTCCTACCGGCTCGCGCTCGATCATCCGGGGCGACTGTCGCGGCTTGCGGTGCTCGATATCCTTCCGACCTATGATTACTGGGAGCGCATCAACAGGCTTTATGCGCTGAAGATCTATCACTGGACGTTTCTGGCGCAGCCCTATCCGCTGCCGGAGACGCTGGTCGGCGGCAATCCGGATTTCTTCCTGAAATACAAGATGGCCAGCCAGACCAAGAGCAGGACGCTCGACGCCATCGATCCGCGCGCGCTCGAGCATTATCTGGCGCCGTTCCGCGATCCGTCGCGGCTGCACGCGATGTGCGAGGATTATCGCGCCGGCGCCCATGCCGACTACGAGATCGACAAGGCGGATTTCGACGCCGGAAAGAAGATCACCATCCCGATGCTGGCGCTGTGGGGCGATGCCGGCATCGCCCGCGCCGCCGCGACCCCGCTCGATACCTGGAAGCTGTGGGCGACTGATGTGTCCGGCTCACCGGTTGATTCCGGGCATTTCCTGACGGAGGAGAATTCGGACACGACGGCGAGGCTGATGCGGGAGGTTTTTCTGGCTGCCTAGCACCGGCATTGCGAGGCGCAACGCGCCGAAGCAATCCAGTCTTTGCTGGGCCCTGGATTGCTTCGCTTCTGCCTTCGCTCGTTGAGCTTCCGCCTTCGCCCGTTGGGCTTCGGCGGACAGGCCGGCGGACAAGTCGCGCGCAATGACCGGGCACTCTCTTACCGCCTCACCCTGAAGAACTCCTAGCAGCGTCGCCGCCTCGCTTTCCCCCACCGCCGAATAGACCTCAGGCACGTGATGGCAGGTCGGCTGGTTGAAGAACCGCACCCCGGACTCGACCGCGCCGCCCTTGGGATCGGCGGCGCCGTAATAAAGCCGCCTCAACCGCGCGAACGAGATCGCGCCGGCGCACATGGTGCAGGGCTCCAGCGTGACATAGAGGTCGCAGTCGACCAGTCGTTCGGTGCCGATGGCTTCGGCAGCCTGACGGATCGCCAGGATTTCGGCATGGGCGGTCGGATCGCGGTCGGTCAGGGTGCGGTTCCCAGCGGTCGCGATGACCTCGTAATCCCGCACGATGACGCATCCGATCGGAATTTCGCCGGCTTTTCCGGCATTTTTCGCCGTTTTCAGCGCCAAATCCATGAAAGAAGGGGCCTTCATGCCTCGTATCATCGGAAGAAACCTGCTACTGGATCACCCTTCAGCACACCTGGACACCCGGTTTTGCGTGACAATGCGGCTCGATGACGAGCGCGCAAGAACGCGATGTGATCCACACCCCGAGCGAGATCTTTCATGCCCCGCGACAATAACAAAGACAACGCATCCTCGCGCGGCCGGCGTGATGGTCCGTCGGGCGGCAAAGGCCGCTCCGGCGCCAGACGAGGTCCTGAGAAGAAGTTCGCCAAGCGGGGTTTGGGGCCTAAGGATTTTGCGGGCAAGCGCGACGACAACAAGCGCGACGGGGAGCGACGCCCTTATGCCGGGAAATCCGATGGCGCCAGATCCTACGGCAAGAAGCCCTATTCCGGCGCGAGCAAGCCCTATGGTGGCGGTCGTGAAGGGCGTCCGCCGCGCCGCGATGGGGATGCGCCGCGTCCTCGCAGTGATCGCCCGTTCGCCGATCGGCCGCAGCGTTTCAAACGGGATGATCGTCCGCCGCGCAGCGAGGGCGATGAGCAGCGTTCGTTTACGCCGCGCGAGGACCGTGGCGGCGACAAGCGCCCCTACACCCCGCGCGGGGATCGCGGTGAGGCCCGCCCCGCTGCGCGCTTCTCGGAAAAGAAGTTCGGCGACAGGAAGTCCGATGCGTCCCGCGATCGCGGCGACGTGAAACCATGGCAGAAGCGCGAGGGAGGCTCGCGCGAGGACCGTAGCGGCGAGCGCCCACGCTTTTCGCGATCGCGTGACGATCGTAACAGCGACGACCGACCAAAATTCGGCAAACCGCGTTTCGACAAGCCGCGCGAGCGGAGCGGAGATGGCGGCGAACGCCCACGCTTTTCGCGCAACCGAGATGAGCGCGGAGCAGAAGAGCGACCGAAATTCGGCCGTCCGCGCCAAGAACGTCACGATCGTCCGCGCGATGATCGTCCACGTGACGATCGTCCGCGCCCGCGAAGTGACGACCGTCCGCGCCAGCGCGGCGAGGGTCGTTCCGATTGGCACGAGCATCCGCGCAGCGACACGCCGCGGCCCCGTGATCGGTTCGCCGACCGTCCGCGCCGCGACAATGAAGACGACAGCAGGGTCTTCGCCAAGCGTCCGGCCTTCGGCGGCCGCGGCGCCTATCGCGACCGCAAGCCCGAATTCGACAGGCGCGTACCCCGCGACGAGCCAAAGCCGACGAAGGCCGGCGAGCGCATCGCCAAGGTGGTCGCACGCGCAGGGCTGGCGTCCCGACGCGACGCCGAGGAGATGATCGTGCAGGGCCGGGTCAGCGTCAACGGCCGCGTCATCAATTCGCCGGCGCTCGACGTCACGGCGAACGACGTCGTCGCGGTCGACGGCACGCCGCTGCCCGCGCGCGAGCGGACGCGGCTGTTCCTGTACCACAAGCCGCGCGGCCTGATGACGACGCATGCCGATCCCGAGGGGCGGCCGACCGTGTTCGACAACCTGCCGGAGGGCTTGCCGCGGCTGATCAGCATCGGCCGGCTCGACTTCAACACCGAGGGGCTGCTGCTGCTCACCAATGACGGTGGTCTTGCGCGCGAGCTGGAGCTGCCGGAGACCGGCTGGCTGCGGCGCTATCGGGTGCGCGCTCATGGCGAGGTCACGCAGGCCCAGCTCGACGCGCTGAAGGAGGGCATCGAGGTCGAGGGCGTCAAATACGGTCCGATCGATGCGATCCTGGAGCGTGATCAGGGCGCCAATGTCTGGCTGGTGTTCGCAATCCGCGAAGGCAAGAACCGCGAGGTGCGCAACGTGCTGGCGCATCTGGGGCTGGAAGTAAACCGGCTGATCCGTGTCTCCTATGGTCCGTTCCAGCTCGGCGAGCTCGGCGAAGGCGCGGTCGATGAGGTGAAGACGCGCGTGTTGCGCGAGCAGCTCGGCGACAAGGTGATCGCGCGGTCGGGTGCGGATTTCGCGCTGCCCGAGCAGCGCGATGCGGACGCCGACGCGCGCGAAGCGCCGCGCGGCAAGAAGCCGTTCAAGCCGTCGGGCAAGAGCGCCCTGATTGCCGATCGCAAGGGCCATCGGGTGCTGGTGCAGCGGACCGGCAGCGAGGAGGCGCGCGCGCGCAACGAGTTGGAGGCGAACGGCTATGGCCCGCCGCGCCGTCCGAAGCGCGGTTATCACGGCAAGCGCGATCTCAAGCCGCGGGATGAATAGGGCGCTGGTTGAGATGACTGAGCTGGCTTTCGAGAATGCTATACGCGCGCGGGAGGTCTCTCCGTTCCCTCCCGCCTTGAGGGAGGGGGGTACCCCACGAAAGATCGGCGTTCCGGATACCCCCACCCCCAACCCCTCCCCACCGGGGGGAGGGGAGCCGAGCGCCCGCGTGGCGAAGAGGGTTGCGTCCTAATGCGCGTGGTCGGTGGACGATTGCGAGGCCGCAATCTCGCATCACCTTCCTCGCACGACATCCGTCCGACCGCGGACCGCCTGCGCGAGTCCGTTTTCAACATCCTGTTGCACGCCTATGGCGATCCGGTCACCGGCGCGCGCGTGCTCGATCTGTTTGCCGGCACCGGTGCGCTCGGCATCGAGGCGATCTCGCGTGGTGCCGGATTCGCGCTGTTCGTCGACAATGGCGCGGAGGCGCGCGCGCTGTTGCGCAACAATGTCGAGGCGCTGGCGCTCGGCGGCGTCACAAAGGTGTTTCGCCGCGACGCCACCAATCTCGGCCCGGCGCATCCGGTCGAGCCGTTCTCGCTTGCGTTTCTCGATCCGCCCTATGGCAGGGGATTGGCCGAGACGGCGCTGCTCTCGTTGCGCGACGGCGGCTGGCTGACACCGGATGCGCTGGTCGTGGTCGAGGAGGCCACGGCCGCGGGTTTTGCGGCGCCGCACGGTTTTGAGGAGCTGGGGCGGCGTGCCTATGACGACACCGAGTTCGTGTTCTTGCGCTCCGCGGCTCTGTAGGGTGGGCTAAGCGAAGCGAGCCCACCAGGGCATGACGGAGCGCTGGACGGTGGGCACGGCGCAAGCGCGCCTTTGCCCACCCTACGATTCACCGCCTTCCGAACAGCTTCTCGACGTCCGAAAGCTTCAGTTCGACATAGGTCGGCCGGCCGTGATTGCACTGGCCGGAATTCGGCGTCGCTTCCATCTCGCGGAGCAGCGCGTTCATCTCTTCCGGCTTCAGGCGCCGTCCCGCGCGCACCGAACCATGGCAGGCCATGGTGGCCGCGACATGCATCAGCCGCCGCTCCAGCGGCAGCGCTTCGTCCCATTCCTCCATGTGCTCGGCGAGATCCCGCAACAAGCCTCGCGCGTCAGCCTTGCCGAGCAGCGACGGCGTCTCGCGCACCGCGACCGCGCCGGGGCCGAAGGATTCGATCGCGAGCCCGAACACGGCGAGTTCCTCGGCGCGCGCGAGCAGCCGCTCCACCGTCGCCTCGTCCATCTCGACGATCTCGGGGATCAGCAGGATCTGCCGTTCCACGCCGCTGCGTTCGAGCGAGGCCTTCAATCGTTCGTAGACGATGCGCTCATGGGCGGCGTGCTGGTCGACGATGATCAGCCCGTCGCGGGTCTGCGACACGATATAGGTCTCGTGGATCTGCGTGCGCGCGGCGCCGAGCGGGCGATCGATCAACTCGGCGCTCGGCACGTCCTCGAAACGCACGTCCGCGCTCGGCGCACCGACGTCGAAGGCGGCCTGGCCACGCTCGCCGAGCCCTGGCGCCGCGGCGCCCTCGAAGGACGGCATCGGGCCGACCGGAAATGAAGGCGACCGCCGCCAGTCCCAATTGGTGCTGCGCGGGGAAAAGGCCGGCCGGAACGCGGCAATCGCGCTGCCGCCGTCATTGGCTGCGGTGCGCTTGCCCTCGCGCGCCAGCCCGTCCTTCAGCGCGTGCACGATCAGGGCCCGCACCAGCCCCGCATTGCGAAACCGCACTTCCGTCTTCGCCGGGTGCACATTGGCGTCGACCTCGTGCGGATCGAGCGTCACGAACAGCGCGACGACGGGATGGCGGTCGCGCGGCAGGTAGTCGGCATAGGCCGCACGCACCGCGCCGAGGATCAGCTTGTCGCGAACGGGACGGCCATTGACGAACAGATATTGCCCCAGCGCGTTGGCGCGCGTGAGCGCGGGCGCGGCGGCAAAACCGTCGACCGCGACGCCGTCGCGCCCGGCGTGCACATCGATCGCGTGCTCGCGAAAATCCGCGCCCAAAATATCGCCGAGCCGGGCGAGACGACCGGCGGCGCTCGGCAGCGCCGCGGCCCAGGTGACGGGGCCCCGCTCTTCACCCGCCAATGTGAAGGCGATATCGGGTCGCGCCATCGCCAGCCGCCGCACCACTTCGCGGATCGCCTCGGCCTCGGTGCGCTCGGTCTTCAGAAATTTCAGGCGTGCCGGCGTGGCGTAGAAGAGATCAGAGACCTCGACCCGCGTGCCCTGGCTCAGTGCCGCGGGGATGATGCCCGATTTTGCGCCGCCCTCGACCGCCAGCCCCCAGGCGTGCGCTTCGCTCTTCTGCCGCGTGGTGATCGCAAGCTTGGCCACGGCGCCGATCGAAGGCAACGCCTCGCCGCGGAATCCGAGCGTGCGAATCTGCAGCAGGTCTTCGTCGTCGAGCTTCGACGTCGCGTGCCGTTCCACGGCCAGGGCCAGGTCGCCATAAGTCATGCCGCCGCCATCGTCGGTGATGACGATCTTCCGCCGGCCGCCGCCTTCAGTGAAGATGTCGACGCGGCTCGATCCGGCATCGATCGCATTCTCCACCAGCTCCTTGACCACGCTCGCAGGCCGCTCCACCACCTCGCCGGCGGCGATGCGGTTGACGACCTGTTCGGGAAGCTGGCGGACCGGCATGAGTCTTGATCGGCAATCGATTCGATGCGCTGGCGGATTTTAGCCAGTGTGGCGGAAAATGTACGCAGCGGGAACATCAATCGCAGCGCGTCGTGGATCAATCAAGAGCTGAAAACGCGCGTTGATATCTTGATCACAGGCTCAAGCACAGAGCTGTGAAGCCGGAACCGTGAGTGTATACGATCATCTGCCCGACCAGCATTGTGAGGCCGCATGCCCGGAGATATCTTTTGTTTCAGTTCATGACGCTGGAGTTAAGCGATGTGCCGTTTGGCGGATTGGCTTCAAAGCTACCATGAAAAGCAGACACGTTCATTGCGGATCGGCGGGCATTGCACGTCGATCCGGCTTGAAAAGTCGTTCTGGGAGACGTTGGAAGAGATCGCCGCGAACGAGGACATGAGCCTCGCGAAACTCCTGACGACGCTGCACAACGAGGTGCTCGACCATCACGGCGAGGTCAAGAACTTCGCTTCGCTGCTACGCTGCGCCTGCCTGGTCTATCGCTCCAGGAGCGCGCCGCTTCCCGGACTGACTATCGGACGCGGCCAGGAAAGCTCCGCTCGGCCTCAGGAGAGCGCCGCGTCACTCTGGACCTTCTGACGACTGAAGCCGCCGCGCTTCAGCGGCTCGCCGCTTGAAGGATTGCGATCCGATCGGCACGGGCGAGATCAGGAACGATGGCGCCTGCCGCGAAGCGATCCTGTGGACACCGCTCGCGGTGGGCACGTGGACCCGAGGTTGCACCGCCTCGAGCATGGTCATCCCGGTGATGAAGGCCGCGACCAGGATTGCGGCCGCGCCCGAGACCAGCAGCAGCGGGCGCGTTTCCAATACGGTGACCGATCGCGCTCCGCGCCTGTTGCCCTGGGATTGCGGGCGGTGGCTCCCTGCTCGCTGGAGCCGTGCGGCCGCACGAATGCTCGTGGGATCTTTTACGCCACGTGTTCCCAGCGTGGACTGATCGAGAGCCGACAGGGATTCGCCGCCGTCGGCGCCTTTCAATCGCGCGACCCTCGACGACAGCAGGCGCACCTCTTGGGAGAGCCGCGCCAGCGCGTCGGCCGAGGCGACGTTCGGGACAATGCTGCGAAGCGCAGCGATCGCCGCAGCGAGTTGGCGCAGGGTGCCCGAGTCACCATTGACGCGCGGCCTCGATGCGCGCGCCCGGCGATCGCAGCGGCGGCGCGCTTCAGCTCGGCTCGCAGGTGTCACCAATCGCATGTCCGTTGCCCGCTTCGATCAACCGAGGCGTCCGCCCTTCTGGATCACTTCGATCTTGTAGCCGTCGGGATCGGCGACGAAGAAAAAGCGGGCAATCGTCTCGCCGCCCTTGCGAAAGTCGAGCAGTGGTCCCGGCGCCAACTCTTCGCGTTCGAAGCGGTCGTGTTCGGCGTCGATGTCGTCGACGACGACGGAGAGGTGACCGAAACCGTCACCGATCGAATAGGGCTCGTCGCGGCCGAAATTGACGGTCAGTCCGATCTCGAATGAGGATGTGGAATCGCCCAGATAGATCAGCGCGAAATGCGGAAACGTCACGTAGTCGGAAACCTTGAGGTCGAATGCCCGCGCGTAGAAATCGAGCGATCTCACTTCATCAAACACACGGATCATCGAATGGGCGAACTTTGCCATTCGCTACACCTCCTGCGCTTGCAGCGGCACGGGATCCGATATCGGTCGCAGGGATCGCGCGCAGCTTTCAGTGTGCGAGGAGTCTAGGTCGCGGCGAAAAGGCGGTGGTAGTAGCGGGCTGTTTTCACCTGCAAACAATACTTTCACGGACGAATAGATGTTTTCGTTGGCGAGTAATCGAGCGCTCGGGACAAGTCTTGCGGTCTCCAAATTCGAGGCGTGATTTTGCCTCTTCTTGGACTCAGCTTCGATCGGGCGGAGTCACGGGTCGCGACGATCTTGAAATTCATGCGACGACCGCGCGGCGGGAGTTTGATGCGGGAACTTCGCCGGTTTCTTTGAATGATGATCTAGTCGTCAAA
>Ga0210408_10000699_pt1 | contig 39209 bp, 20 predicted proteins | sample IncBWH4MmetaG_FD_155471 | JGI IMG/M metagenome (GOLD analysis project Ga0210408, IMG submission 155471) | Forest soil microbial communities from Barre Woods Harvard Forest LTER site, Petersham, Massachusetts, United States - Inc-BW-H-4-M | ecosystem: Environmental > Terrestrial > Soil >...
GTCATCACGGTCAAAGACACGACGCCGCCGACGTTCGTGATGTTCCCAGCCGATGCGGTTGTGGAATGTCCGAACAGCACCCTGCCCACTGCCACTGGCCAACCCACCGCCACTGACACTTGCAGCACCGCGTCGATTACCTTTGCCGATACGACGACTAGCGGGCTGTGTTCAAACCAGATGGTCCGCACCATAACGCGCGCCTGGACGGCCACCGATGCTTGTGGCAACAGTGTTACCCAGAGCCAGGTCATCACGGTCAAGGACACGACACCGCCGACGTTCGTGACGTTCCCGGCCGATGCTGTCGTTGAGTGTCCGAACAGCACCCTGCCCACTGCCACCGGCCAACCCACCGCCACTGACACTTGCAGCACCGCGTCGATTACCTTTGCCGATACCACGACCAGCGGGCTGTGTTCAAACCAGGTAGTCCGCACCATCACGCGCGCCTGGACGGCTACCGATGCTTGTGGCAATAGTGTTACCCAGAGCCAGGTCATCACGGTGAAGGACACCACGGCCCCGCAAATTATTTGTCAGACCAATATCATCGCCGCTGAAGCTCCGCGGGATTCCGGCGGCGCAGCAGTCAGCTTTCCGCCCGCGCTGGCTAGCGACACTTGTGACCCCAACCCGCTGGTTTTCAGCTTCCCGGCGGCCGGCTCGGTCTTCCCGAATGGCTCGAACACGGTGACGTGCGTGGCGATGGATGCTTGCGGCAATACCAATTCCTGCACGTTCGACGTGCGGGTGATTCCGTATCGGTTGTTCGTCACCAACACGCTCGACTCGGGCCCCGGCAGTTTGCGCCAGGCCTTGTTGGACGCCAACGATTCGCCCGACCAGAACCTGGTGCTGTTCAAGCTGCCGGGCGCCGGGCCTTTCACGATTCAGCCGCTAACGCCTCTGCCGGAAATCACCAGTCCGATCATCATTGACGGCTGGTCGCAATCAGGTTCCAACATGCCGCCGACGGTCGCCCTGGACGGCGGCGGGGCGAGCAATACCATCGATGGGCTGGTGCTCGTATGTTCCAGCAACACCGTGCGCGGCCTGGTTTTCAGCCGGTTCGGGACGGCCATTCGGTTGTTGTCGAACGGTTATAACATTATCCAGGGGAATTTCATCGGGGTCGATTTCACGGGAACCAACCAGGCGGCCAACACCGGCGACGGCCTTTATGTGAGTTCGCCGGGCAACTTCATTGGCGGCACGACGCCCGGAGTTGCCAACGTGCTTGGGGGCAACGCCGGCAACGGCATCCAAATAGCGACCTCCGCGGCCATCAGTAATTCGGTCCAGGGCAACTTCATCGGGATCGCGGCAGACGGCCTGACGCCAGTGGGCAACGGCCTCAGCGGCGTGCTGTTCAGCGACCAGGCCTCGCGCAATTCGATTGGCGGAACAGCGGTTGGCGAGGGCAATTTCATCGCTTTCAACGGCCACAACGGCATCACTTTGAGTGCCACCGCCGGCCAGCGCAACGCGCTGCTGGGGAATCGCATTTTTTCGGATGGGGCCCTGGGAATCGATCTCGGGGACGACGGTGTAACGCTCAACGGCACTGGCAATACTAACGGCCCCAACCAAGCGCAGAGTTTTCCAGTCCTCACCGACGCGCAGGCCATCGCCGGCACCACGACCATTTACGGGGGAGCGACCGGCCCGCCCAACGTGCCAGGCCGAATCGAGTTCTTTCTTAACGACGCGCCAAACCCGTCCGGCTACGGCGAGGGCAAGTTGTTCATCGGGGCCATTTTTGTCAGCTTCGATGCCAATGGTGCCGCGTCATTCGCGGCGCCTTTCCCGCTCGACGCCGCTTACACCCAGTTCATCACCGCCACCGCCACCGACTCGCGCGGGAATACTTCCGAGTTCAGCCGCGCGGTTCAGGTTCGGACGCCGCCCGTGCTCCAGGCGCAGCCGGTCAGCACTAACGCGCCGGTGGGTGGTGCGGCCGCCTTTTGCGCCACGGCTGTCGGCACACCGCCGATCCAATATCAATGGCGGCTCAACGGCATCAACATCCCCGGCGCTACCAACCAATGCTATTTCATTTCCGCCGCTGACGTGACCAACGGGGGTAGCTACTCGGTCGTGGTTGGCAATGTCCTGGGGGCTCTGGCGACCGAAACAGCCTCCCTGACCCTTCCGATAACCAACATCCAGGGAGCGGACTTTTTCTCCAACCGGGTGAGCCTGTTCGGGGTCAGCGGCCAGGTCGCCGGCCAGAATCGCGGTGCGACGGCTGAGCCCGGCGAACCGCTGCATGCGGGCAAACCCGGCGGTAAATCAGTATGGTACACCTGGATGCCGCAAGACACCGGTGTTAGCACCATCGGAACGATCGGCAGCACCTTCGACACCTTGCTGGCCGTTTATACCGGGTCGATTGTCAGCAACCTCACGAGCCGGGCGAGCGATGTAGTCAGCGGCGGCCATTACACCAGCCGAGCGCGTTTCAACGCGATCAACGGCGCTCCCTATCAAATCGCCATCGACGGCTTTGGCGGCGATAGCGGGGACTACGTCTTTAGCTGGTCGGAGGTGGACACACCACATCTGCTGCCGGTCTTCCGGGTGCCGCCCACGAACGAGACCGTGACCCTCGGCAGCACCGCGACCTTCACGACGGTGGCCGTCCGCGTGTGCGGCGACGGCCATGAGAATTGTCCAAACCCGAGCCATTACCCGCCCGAAGACGTGCTGCCGGGACTTGGCTTCCAATGGTTTTTCTACGGCAGCCCGATTCCCGGCGCCACCTCGACCAGCCTGACGCTCAGCAACGTTCAGCCCAGCCAGGTCGGCAACTACACCGTGCAGGTTTCGACCCGATGGCAAACCAACGAGAGCGAAATCGCCTTTTTGCAAATCAACGAGACCGGCGGTACGGCCCAGCACGTGCAGGCGGCCGACCAATTCCTCGATGCAGTGGACGGCAATCCGCTGCTCATCGGGGCCATCGCCACCGGTGGGGGGCAGTCGAATGGACCGCTGGCGGGCACGGTGGTCAGCGGCTATACCGGCACGCAGATCTTTAACACGGGGGGCAGCGGCACCAGCCCGAACGAGGTGATTTGTGGAGTGATCGGCGGGGCGTCGGAATGGATTGCGTTTGTCCCGCTCAGTTCGGGCAATCTCCTGCTGACGACCGATGGCAGTTTGTTCCCGACGGTCATGGCAGTGTTCGTTCGGTCGGCCACGAACCCGGCGGTCCTGGTGCAAGTCGGTTGCGCCAAGACCAACGGGGTTAACGGCCTGGGCAGCGAGCTGACCTTCCCGGTAGCGGCGGGCCAAACCAATTACATCGATGTGGATGGCATCAACGGCGTCACCGGCGTCCTGCAATTAAACTACAGCCTCGTTACCCTGGCGTCGCTGACGTTTGTGGGCTTGACGCCACAAGGCGCGCCCCATGTCCAACTCAGCGGCCGCGCGGGCTTGCATTTCACTATCCAGGCCTCAACCAATCTGGCCAACTGGGTGCCGCTGGTGACCACCAACTCCACCACCGGCACGTTTGATTACATCGATACCGCCGCGCCCCTCCCGTCCCGCAGGTACTACCGCGCGCTACTGTTGCCGTGAGCGACATGACGGCAGCCGGAAAGGTTGTCGGCCTTATTTCTCTCTGAGGATGGTGTAAGTGGCCCAGTTGTCGGGAAGGGTTTCTTTGGCGAGGTCGGCGATGCGTTTGAGATAGAATTGGGAGGGACCGTCGTTGGGACGCAGTTCGAGCACTTGGCGGAAGCCCAGCACGGCCAATTCCAAGTCGCGGTGTTCGAAGGTATTGAGGGCCTCGGCGAAGGCCTGGCGCCAGGGGCGGGTGGCTTCGTCGGCGTCGGGCCGGCCGATCAATTCGTAAACGGCGACCAGGCCCGCGAACCCCTTCAATTGGAAGCTTCCCAGCGGGCGGGTCAGCATGCGTTCGCCGACAGCATCCTTAGTAGCGCCGCTGAGCAGGCAATCGGTGCCGAGGTGTTTGTTCAGGCCCTCGAGGCGGGAGGCGAGATTGACGCTCTCACCCAGGGCCGTGTAATCAACGCGCTCGACGCTGCCGAAGTTGCCAACGTTGGCCACACCCGTGTGCAAGCCGATGCGGGTGTGCAGCGTGCGTCCGCGGATGGGTTGGGCGGTCTGTTCGCGGAACAGCAGCGCAGCCTCGCAGGCCAGCAGCGCATGGTCCTCGTGGGGGTCGGGCGCGTTCCAGAAGGCGAAAATCGCGTCGCCGATGTACTTGGCCACAGTGCCGTCGGCTTTGTGAATGCACTTGGCAATGGCGTTGTCGAAATAGTGATTCATCAGTCCGGCCAATTCGTCCGGGTCCATGCCCTCGGCGATGGTCGTGAAATCGGCGATGTCGCTGAAAAACAAGGTGAGTGTCTGCTGGGTGGCACCGGGCTTGAGTAAATCCCGCGACCCAGCGAATTTTTTCACCAGTTTGGGCGGCAGATAGAACCGCAGGGTCTGAAGGTAAAGCCGTTTTTCGACGTAGAGTTGGACCGAGTTGAACAGGACCGACCAGGCCAGCGCGAGGGTGATCTGAGCAGCTACGAGGAGCCACGGAAACCAAACCAGTCCATGAACAAAGCCCAGATAGGCAGACCAGGCAACTGCCCCCAGGCACACAATAGCAACGCCCGTGGCCCAGATGGGGCGGAACTGGACCAGGCCCCAACCAAACACCAGGCCGGCTGCCAGCAGTAGCAGCCGCTCGGTCCCAAAAGCAATCCGCTTGAGCCAGTCCCCGCGAAGCAGGTTGAGAAAAGCGGTGGCTTGGATTTCGACGCCTGGGCTGAAGAGCGCCTCCTGCTGTTCCGCCATCTTTTTGGAGAGCCAGAACGAAAACGGGTTGGCGTATTCGTCCTTTCGGTCGCCAGCGAACTTGGTTTGGAGGCGGGCGCCGACGAAAACAGTCTTGCCGCGAAAAAACTCGTCGCGGGTGGCGGCGGGGTCCAGGGCGTCGGCGTAGCTGACCCAGGGGATGAAGTTGGGCGGGCCGTAGTAGTTCATCCAGCGCGGGACATCCTCGAGGCGGTCGTCTTTGGCGACCTTGGCGCCGGCCAAACCGGCGGCCACCCACGACAGACTTGAGAGCGGATTATCGCCGCGCGGCGTGTGTTGCCGGACGACCAGGTCTGAATCGGGGACCAGTTCGTCCGAACCCATGCCGGCGGCGGCGTCGCGCAGCAGGTCGAACGGGGGAATGATTTGCTTCTCGCCGGGACCGACGCGGACGTTGTCAGCGGCCAGCACGACGCGCCCGCTGGCTTTGATGGCGGCGGCCAACCGGGCATCGGCGGCGGGATGGTTCGAGTTGGGATCGCTGAAGACAATGTCGAACACGATCGCCCGGGCGCCGGCGCCAGTAAGGCGGTCCACCAGGCGCGCATGAATCGAGCGGTCCCAGGGGGCGTTGAGCGGTTGGCCGAGTTTCCGGTGTGACTCCTCGTCCAGGCAAACCACGACGGCCTCGGTCACGGGCTGATCGCCACGCCAGACATGCAACAGATCGTAGCTGGAGCGGACGAGGCCCGCGCCGAGGCGGAACTCATGCAAGACCAGGCCGCAAGCGGCGGCGAGAATGACTCCGACGGCGGCGGCCAGGTGAGCGCGGTTGAGTTTGGGGACCAGGGTCACGTTGCTATTCTATCGCCACAAAAAGGCACAAAGAGTTTCTTTTTGTGACTTTGGGTGCCTTTTTGTGGCTAAAAATCCAATTTCAGACTCAAGGTGAGGATACGTTCGCGGGGCAGCTCGTTGTAAAGGGTCAGCGGGTTAAGGCGGTAATCGCGGTCGGTCAAGTTGAGCAGGCCAACGCGAGCCTCGGCGCGGCGTTGGAAGAAACGGTAACCCACAAAGAAGTTTAACTGCCAAAAATCCGCCCCGGCAATGTCGGGCGAATAATTTTGGTTGGACTGGTAGGACCAAAGGGCGTCGAACTGGGCGAAGAAGCCGCAGCGCGCCTGGTAGATGGCGGCGAGGTCGAGCTGGTGCAAGGTGGCGTCCACATTCTGGTAGAGGCTGGAGGCGCCGAACAGAGTGGGGTCAATTGCCGGGAAGCTGCTGTGCAGTTCGGCATCGGTGAGTTTGTAACGGGCGCCGACGGCAAAGCCCGCGGGCAGGAGTTGGTTGAGGGCGACGACCAGGGACTTTTCCTTGTAGTTCAACTCCTGGGTCGTGCTCGAGGGCGAATCGGGGATGGGCACCGTGGTGTCGCTGTTGGTGATAAGGCCAACGGTCCGGGTGGCATCGGACTTGAGGTATTCACCCTGGATGGTGAGGTAAGTGCCGGTGCGGAATTTCTGGTCCCAGCCCACGCCAAAGGTCTCGAAGCGAGTGCCCGGGACCAGGCCGGCGACGGATTCGGGGATGAGGCTGCGGAAGGCGTCGTTGAAGCCTGCCAGCTCGGTGGGTTCGAGCCGTACGCTGGTATCAAAGAACGAGCCGCCCAGCGAGCGGGAATAGATGCCGCGCAGGCGGGTGTCCTGGGTCGGTGTCCAGACAATCGCCGCTTTGGGGGAGACGCGGTCCTGGGATTGCTCGGCGTCGGTGATGGGCGAGGTATCAATATTGGCGGGGTAATGGAGGTGGTCGTAGGAGACGCCGCCGATGAGGCGGAGGGAATCGAGAAGCTGCCAATTGGCGTAGCCGTAGAGACTGAGGCGGTAGAGATCGGTGTGGTTGTCGAGATTGATTTGATTGATGGCGCCGATGGGGGGTGTGCGCTGGAGGAAGTCGCTGGTATCGGCGGGGGCGTTTTGGTAGCGGGCGCCGGCGATGAAGGTGAAGGGGTGAGTTTCCCAAACCTGCTGCGCTTCGGCCGAGTAAGCGGTGAGGTCGCGTTTAAAGTTAAACGAGTAAAAGCCCGGGTTTTGGACAAAGGTGACGGGGAAGGGAAAGGTCTGGGTGACGAGCGCGAGCAAAGCGGGGTTGGAATCCTGCAACTTGAGGGTGTCGTCGAAGCGGCTGAAAAGAAGGAGGGTATGGCTGCCGGGGGCCCACTCGCGGTGATAGCCCAAAAGGAGGTTGGGTTCCTGGGTTTCTTTGGCGCGCAAGGTTTGGCTGGCGCTGGCCTGGTTGTAGTACTGGTTGACATCGCCGGACTCGGCGTCGAAGTAACCGACTTGGAAAAAGAGGCTGTCCTTGTCGGTGAGCTGCTGTTTGAGGCGGAAGTCGAGTTCGAGTTGTTCGAGGTCGTTGTTGGGGCGGAAACCGTTGTCGTTGTGGTAAAATGAGTCGAAGGAGTAACTGGTGTTACCGAAGGTGCCGTATTGGGAGGCGCTCTGCCACCAATTGCCGCGGGACCAATATTCGGTGCGGGAGAACAGGCCGAGACCGTCGGCGGCAAAGAGCTTCGAGTATTCCTGCTGCGAAACGTTTTGGGAGAGGGACCCGGCGCCGACCGGGGCCAGCAAGTCGGCCAGGAGCAGCTCGCTGAACCATGGGGTTTCATAGCGCAGATTGATGAGCTTGGGGTCGCGCAAGGCGTCGTAACTGTTTGCCAGGAAGAGATGGGCGGAGTAATTGCCGTAATCGTCGTTGACGGCCTGAGCGGCTTCCTGAACGCTGCGGTCGAGCATCCCGTCGTCGCGGTAAATGGCGGCCAGATTGGCGCTGCGGACGGCCTGGTCCTGGTCGAGGAGCATGCGGGAACGAAAGAGACTGCGATTGTCGTTCAATTCCTTCGAGCGTTCGAGGTCGGTGACAGCGTCGTTGACCTGGTTGGCCTGTTCATCCAGCAGCGCTGCGTAAAGCCAGCCGGTGGGGTCATTGGGGTCCAGTCTCCTGGCGAGGTCCAACTCCTTGCGTGCGTGGGCCAGGTCATGAGCCTGCAGGAAGGCCTTGCCGAGGTAACCGCGCAGGACCGCTCGTTGGGGTTCGAGGGTGGCAGCGACCTGGAGGTCGGCGCGGCCGGCGGCGACAGCGACGGCGCCGACATCGATGAGCCTTCGGTCCATGCCCTGCCGAATCTTGACGAGACCGCGCCCCAACCAGGCGTCTGCCAGGGCGCCGTCGGCCTGGATGGCCTGGTTAAACTGTGCCTGGGCTTCCGGGAACTTGCCCTTGGCCGCCAACAGAAAGCCTTTAAGGGTCAAGCCCTCCGCGTTCTGAGGGGACAAGGCGAGGCCACGGTCGAGCGCCGAGAGCGCGGCCTCGGTCCGGCCGAAGCTGAACTCAAGATCGGCGACCCGCACCCAAGCGGCGCCGAACTGTGGCGATTTTATCGTCGCCTGGCGGGCGGCCGTCAGGGCGTCGGCCAGTTGCCCCTGTGATTGCAGATAATACGAGCGCGCGAGCCATTCGCTGCCGGTTGTGGGCGGCGGCAGTTCAAGTAGCGTCTGATGTTTCACCGCCGCGATGACAGTTTGGAGCGCGTTGGCCACCGGTGAGGGCGAGCGCAGGTCTTTGAGGTCGGCCTCGGTTTGCTGGACCTGGCCGGCAGTCAGCCCCACCGCGGCGTGAAACAGGCGTTCGGCATCTGAAGCCGGGGGGCGGTTGGTTGGGAAACGCTCGAGCGCCAGCAGCAAGGCGCCCTGCCGATAGCTGTCCAAAGCCGGTTTGAGGGTTTGTTGTTCCGGCTGGGTCAACCCGAGTTCAACCGGATCGACGACGGCCCGGTAGTAGAGGACCCACTGAATTACATTGATCGCGTTGATTAACGCGGTTTTGGCCGGTGGCTGACCCGGCTCAACGGTCGCTTGCTCTCCCCGGTTGAGCGACACCGCGCCCTGGGAGTTGGTCACGTCGATTTGGCCATCCATCAAGGCCACCTCGGTGCGGCCATCCTCGGCCACCGCCAGATTAAATTCAGTGCCCCGTATGGCCCCCGAAGCCACGGGCGTGTGGAACTGGATCTCGGTGGGGCGCTCGCGGCTGAAAAAGTAGGTGGCCCCGCTGCGCAGGTCGAGCTGGGGTTTGTCCGCCGGCTTTGCGGGCGGACGGATTTCGAGGGTGGTCAACTCTGCGACACGGGCGACGCTGAGTTCGGACCAGCGCAAGGCCGCCCGGCTCCTCGTGCCGGTCCGCAGCCGATCGCCGGCACGCAGCCGGTCACCTGCATGAGCGGCATCCCAGCCGGCGGCACCTGCGCGGGCGAGCTCCACTTTGCCCTCCACCTCCACCAACTCGCAGGATGAAGCCGGTGTCTCAGCCGCCTCAGCCCGGCTGTGCGCCGCGACGCCGGAAATCAGCAACAGCAGCAATCTGCCTGCGCCAGCGACCGTGCGGGAACGGGAATGGAGGCCGTCCCAGCCCGGCAGCGACCGCCTGCGACTGAGCATAAAAAATGAGCGCGCCGTGCGAGTGGCCATAAGGAATCGCGCCAGCCTAAATGAGGTCGCGTCATTTTCAAGCAAAATCTCACGCGTCCGCTGGATCCAATCCGAATCCAAATCACTGAATCGCCAATCGTCAAACCAATGGCATCTCGTGGATTTTAGTTTCCATACCGTTTGTTGACCGATTTGACCGGGTTTTGGGGCGGAGAAAATACCTTTTTTGGGTTCGGATAGGTTCGGATGGGTTCGGGGCCGGAGGGAGATGATGGATGATGGATGATGGATGATGGCGACTTTGAAAGATCGCCCGCATGCCATAAAAGGCTCCTGTTTGTTATTGGTCTTTTGCCCGCATCGTCCGAATTTCCGCGGATTTGACCTAAGCAACCGGACGCCAGGGGCGCCTCGGCAGCGAAAACGCGATAGATGCTTCTACTAGTAATTCGTAGAAAAACCGAAAATCTTGCAAAAAATCTTTCAAAATCTTCGAAAATGTGAACGCTTCCTCCGTGTACCGCCGTATTGGCGGTGGGAGCAGAGGTTTTCTTCGGAAATGGACACCTTTGCCGGGCTGGGGAGCCGAATCCCGCGCCGGACAAGAGGCGAGGAGGAGGTGGAAGCGGGGTGCAGAGCAAAAGACCGGGCCGAAGCCCGGTCTTATCGCATTTCACTCAACGCTCCAACTAGAAGGACTGCTGGCTCAATAGCCGGAAGAACATTTGCGGCCCGGAATTTACGTTGATGGTGAAGGGGCTGATGTTGGTGGCAATCGGCGCCCAAGGTCCGGTGACGTTGGTGGCCGAGTAGAGGATGCAGGAGCCAGTCCAGTTGAGGACGAGGTTGGTGCCATTGACCAGGCCCGAACTGAGGGTGGGGAAGAACGGACCCGGGGTGGGATACAACTGGGTCATGGGGATGATCTGTTTGAACTGGCTAGGGCTGGACCAGCTTAATTGGGCGACGGCGCCGCCAGTTTTTTCAAAGTACTCCATCAGGAGGTCGTATTTCTGGTTGGCGGTCAGCGTGATGGTGCCGCTCTTTTCGGTGGGCGGCTGGGCGTTCCAGTTATTGACGACCAGTTGGCCATTGACCCAGAGACGGGAGCCGTCGTCACTGGTGGTGTAGAAGGTGTAGGTCTGAGAGTAGAACGGCTGGACCTGGCCGTGCCAGCGCACGTCAACGTAATCAGCATTTCCAGGCCCAATGTTGCCGGTGCCGAAGTTGAAGTTGATGGTGGGGTCGATCTGACTGGCGAACGGCGGGCCGTCGAAGGGATCGGGCGGAGTGGCGGTGGCGTAGGTCAGGAGATCATAATAGTCACCGGCGAGGCCGGTGCCGGTGCCGGGAGTGCCGACGGTAAGGAGGGCGAGTTGGCTGCTGATGCTTTGGCCCAGCACGTCGGTGATGGTGACGAAATAAGCTCCCCCGTTGGCGGCCTGGGCGTTGGGAATGGCAAGGGAGCTGGCAGTGGAGATGATGTTGGTCACGCCGTTGGTAATGGCGGTCCATTGGTAGGAGTAGGCGGGCAGGCCGTTGGAGACGCCGACGGTGAAGGAGGCAGTGCTGCCGGGGGCAATGACCTGATCGGCGGGCTGGTTGGTGATGACCATCTGGGTATCCAAATAGGCGACGGAGCTGGTGACGCTGCCCAGGCCGAGGGGGTTGGTAATAACAACGCTGTAGAAGCCCAGTTGGCTGAGTTGCACGCCGTAGGTGTCCAGGGTGCGGTTGGTGGCGTTATTGATAGAGGCGGCGGTGCCGGTCGGGCTGGTGCCATGAAAGCGCCACTGGAATTTCTGGGGCGAGCCGATGGACATAACGTCCATGAATCCAACGCCGCCCAGGGTGGGAACGAGAAAGGTTCGCGGCTGGGCGCAGATGGAGAGCGAGGCGACTTTGGGCGCGAGGCTGAAGGCAATGATGCCGTTGGCAGTATCGAGGGTGTAAACGCGGGTGCCGTCCGGGGAGAAATCCACGGCGCCGGTGCCGAAGCTTCCACTGGAAGTGGCGAAGGTCTTATGATCAATCGGCAGGTTATTCCCGGTGGTAGCAAGGGTATTGAGGTCGAACAGATTCATCGAGTGTGCCGAGCCGGTCACCTGGCTAGTGGCATCGGCTATAAGCCGCTGATTCGGTATATCAACCCCGATCGGTCCGAACGTCGCGTTGGTACCGAAATCCAGGCAAGTGTACGAGGCAGTGAGGCTAGCGACGCTCGAGGGCGGGCCGTTAAAGGAACTATAGCGGACAGGATTGCCTCCGCCCGTGGTTTCACCATAGAAGGTGTTGCCGCAGCCAAAGGCCAAGCCTAAGCGGACAACGTTGTTAGGCAGGCCAGTGATTGGTCCCAGCACGGTGAGAGCGAAATTCGTGGCGTCAACCGACGTGAACATCGCGACGGTGTTGACAGGTCCGGGCGCGTTTTGGCTGTTTCCAGACATGATAATCTGTGTGCCGGCTCCCGAACCTCGCACCACGAAGTCATCACCGACACGTCCGCCCAAGGCGACAATAGAAGGATCGATACCAGCGATGGCGAAGGCAACCGTGGGTTGCGAATTCTCGTCCTGCCACCGGTAAATCCTTAGGGCTGAAGTGGTCCCTCCGCACAGATTACAGACGTAGATGACGCCATCATCGGCGACGTCCACGAGGCTGAGTTTGAAGGTCCCTGGTCCGTTGGTGATGTAAGTGGTATCGGGCAACTGCACGTTCAGCTTACTGATGTAATGACCGTCATTGCCGCCGAAGATCCCGATCCCGCCGCCATTTGCCCCGTCGATGCCCGCGCTACCGGCGCGGCTGACCAGCAGGACGTGGCCGGTCTTGGGATTATACGCCAGGCCGCGTTCCGTGCTGCCGCTCGTGACCCATTTGGCCCAAGTAGCGTTCGTCGAGCTGTTGGGCGGAATGACCCACAACTGGCTCAGAATGTTCTCGACGCTGAAGCTCCAGGTATTCGTGCGCCGGGTGGAGTTGCTGTCGGTGAAGGCCAGTTGGTTGGTGTGCGTCGTATTGGGATTGAACAAGGAAACTGGCTGGAAGTGGACGGTGGTAATTCCGGAGTTGCTGTTGATGACGGGGGAAACAACCGCCCCATCCAGCAGCAATTGAATAGTATTGGTCTGGACGGTGATGGTTCCATCAACCAGGGTGGCGTCGATTGAGCTGCCGCGTGGGACACCAGTCTGGCCAATGGCTGGATTGACCGAACGGATATAGGGCAGGGTCTGAGCTGCGCGGAAGGCCGGCACATAGATGGCTTGATTGGTATCATTGATCAGGGTCCGGTTTCCGCTGCTATCCTCCGAGAAGAACTCGAGGCTCGGATTGTCCGCAGTGGGATTAACCGCTTCGATGCCGCCGACAAAGTAGAGCAGACGGAAGGGGTAATAACCGCTTTGAACTACGGAGAAACTGACGGTGGTGTCGGCCGCGGCGCGGACGCCGTCCACTTTGCTCTCTTCCAGGGCGAAGGCATCGGGGATAGAGGCGGCTGTCAGCCGGAACCCGTCGGAGCTATTGACCCCGAGGGTATAGAGTTGGCCGGCGGTCAGGTTCAAATAGGTCACCACTTCCATGGCGGCATTGGTATCCCCACCGGTGGTGCCGGGAAGACCCGGGATGGAATTGGCCGGCTCGGTCGGAAAATCACCCTGGCCGCCCGCCTTCGAGTAGTTGATGACGTAGCCCTCGTTGGTGGAAGGAGTCGTGGCCTGGTTGAGATAGGGCAAACTGGTATTGGGATCAATCAGCAGGTTGGCCAGTTGATTTTCCGCGCGGGCGATGGTGTTGCCCAGGTGCGCATCGATCTGGCTGATGCGCAGGTCGAACCCCTTGTTAGCGCTGACGAGCGAAGGGTTGGCGACCAGATTGGTGGGCAGTGCGGCATAGGTTGCGACGGTGAACCCGTAGTTGAGTGTATTGGTGTTGGGCGTGGGCGAGGCGGTATCGGCGTACACCAGGCTGACGGTGTGCGACGAGCCCGAGGCGAAGAGCGCCGGATTGGTGTAGGAAATCGTGGTAGTGGGCGCCGAGTAAGTAACCGCCGGAGTCACAGGTGAGCCATCGAGCTGGAGCGTGATTTTGGTTGTGTCCACCGGCGCGCCATAATCGGTCAGAGTGATATGGATAGGGGAATCACCGCGAACGCTGCGTCCGATGGGGGCGAAGTAAGTGGCCAGCGGCATCGGATTGGTGCGGGTCACGATCTGGAGGTTGTCGATGAACTGGTTGTCGTCCTGGCCGCCGGTGCGGGCGCCAAAACCGAACAAGCCGGCGGTGATGGGGCTGTTGCCGATATTGGCGTCATTGGTGTGCGCATAAATGCCATCGTAAAAGACCTGCACGGTGCCGTCGGGCGCCCACTGGATGAAGACATCGACAAATGCGTTGGCCCGGATGCTGGCCAGCGGAACGGCATTGGGGCTGACCTCATTGCCGCCGCCCTTGACATCGATGCCGATGGTATCAGGGGCTACATTTTGGAACGTATCGAATTCGACCGTCAGGCCGGTGCCGGCGCCTTCCTCGGTGATGGCGTTCAGCGGGAGGTCGGGGGCGAAGTTGAAGCTGACGCCGTCGGCCGCGGAACCGCCGCCGATGAGCATCTTGAAGTTGGCGGTGAAGCTGACGACCGGCGTGCCGGAGTCGAGATCGTTGGTGATAATGAAGGCGCCGTTTTGGCTGGCGGTGGCGGTCGTGAGTTTGATGCAGCCGCTGTTAGTGTAGCCGCCGGTGGCCGACCAGACCGTGTTGGTATAAACGGCGGTGCCCAGCGGCAGGGCGGAATTAAAGTCGGAAAAAAAGCTGCCGGCGGGCGCGGACGACGCCACCAGCAGCGCGGCGGCGGCCGTCCGCAGGAGCCAGGCAGTGTGGATTTTGAGGTGCCGAGCGAAGAAGCGCATTTGAGCATGGGGTTTCTGGTTCATGGTGAGTCCGGAGTTGAGGTTTGAGAGCCGGGTCCGGGGCAAGAATTGCCCGGGCCAGTTTCGGTTTCGGTTGGTTGCCTGCGGCAATCATGAAAGGGCTGTTTAACGCCTGAGCTTCCACCGCCGCGGGGCAAAGCGTCAATTATATTAACTAACCTATCGCATCACATATTCATGTATCACATATTGATGTAGGGCCGGGATTTGTCCCCGGGAATGACGTAACCGGCCGCGCGTTGGCAGTATCGATGCGCCCGCTTCTCCCGTTTTCCCGGCTCCCCCCGTTTTTGATTTACCCGAACGCGGGCCCGAGCTAGGCTGGGCGTTGCGCGTGATGAAGTTGGCCAGCCACGACCTTGCGGTGGCGTCGCATCGGTTCCGGCTGATGCTCACGCTGGGATTCCTCCTGCCGATGGGCCTTGGAGAGGCGGCCTCCACGAACGGAATCCTGCCTTACAGCGTCCGGGTGTGGCAAACGGACGACGGCCTGCCGCAGAATTCGGTCCATGCCATCGCGCAAACCGCGGATGGTTATCTTTGGGTGGGCACGCGCGAAGGCCTGGCGCGTTTCGATGGAGTGCGTTTCCGGCTGGTGGAGGACAAAGCGGCGCCGGAACTGAAGCATGGCTGGATCACGGCCTTGTGCGCCACGCGCGAGGGCAGCCTTTGGATCGCTTGTGAAGGCGTGGGGCTGACGCGCTGGAAAGACGGCGCGTGGTCTCATTTCACCGAGGCCGATGGTGTGCCGGGCAATCAGCCGCGCTGTTTGCTCGAGGCCAGGGACGGTTCCCTCTGGATCGGCGGCGAAGGCGGCGGCCTGGCTCGCTATCGGGACGGCAAATTCACGCGGATCACCCAAACGCAAGGCTTGGCAGACAATATCGTGCGGAGCATCTGCGAGGACCATCAAGGGAACATCCGCGTGGCGACCCGACGCGGGTTGAGCAAGGTCAGCCCGGACGGAGCCGTCGGCGGCACGCTCAATTTTGGGGCTGACTACACCGCTAATTCCCTGCGCTTCGTCTGCGAAGACCGGCACGGGCACCTGTGGGTTGGATCGACCGAAGGCCTTTACTGCCAGGACGGGGAGAAGCGGACGTTCTACGGAATCGGCGAAGGTTTGCCCGACCATACCATCAATGCCCTGTACGAGGATTCGGCGGGCCAGCTTTGGATCGGCACTTACCTGGGCCTGGCGCGGATGCGGGACGAGAAGCTGATCTCGCGACCGAGCAGCGAGGCAGTCTTCGGCGACCTGGTATGGGCGATTTTCGAAGACCGCGAGGGCAATCTCTGGGTGGGCGCCCAGGACGGGCTTTACCGATTGAACCCCGCCCGCTTCACCACCTATACCACCGACGAGGGGTTAACCCGCAACAATGTGATGTCGGTCTGCGAAGACCGCTCGGGCACCGTTTGGATGGGCATCTGGGGCGGCGGTTTGAACGCGATCCGCGGCGACAAGATAACCGCTTACTTGAGCACCAATGCGCTCAGGGATTCGGTGCTCTCGCTGCACGAGCGCCGCGATGGCACCCTCTGGCTTGGATTGGAATTTCCGCCCGGCGGGGTGGAGCGCATCAAGGATGGACTGCGCAGCGCGCTGCCCCGGCAAAGCGGGTTCATCAATGCTGCCGTGCGCGCCATCCAGGAAGACCGCCAAGGCACCGTCTGGGTAGGCACCCGAGCCGGCTTGAATGCTTATCGAGGCAGCACCTGTGAAGCATTCACCACCAACAACGGTTTGGCGGGAGATGAGGTGCTGGCCCTGTGCGAGGACGCCGAGGGCAATCTCTGGATCGGCACCGAAGCCGGTTTGAGCCGGCGCAGCGGGGGCAAATTCACCAACTTCACCACGCGCGATGGGCTTTCCCATAACTCGGTCGATGCGCTCTACGAAGACCAGGACCATACTCTTTGGATTGGGACCAAGGGGGGCGGGCTGAACCGATTCAAGGCCGGCAAGTTTACCGCCTACACGACCCGCCAGGGACTGTTCAGCGACGAAGTTTACGAGATCCTGGAGGACGATTACGGTTACTTTTGGTTGAGCTGCCGGCGGGGCATCTTCCGCGTCGCGCGCCGGGAGCTGGATGAGTTGGACCGTGGCAGCATCCGGGCTCTGGCTTGCACCGTGTTCGGCAAGGCCGATGGACTGGCCAGCGTGCAATGTAACGGTGTGGCCAAGCCCGCCGGCTGGAAAGGCAAGGACGGACGGCTCTGGTTCCCTACTATTCGCGGCGTGGTGGCCGTCGAGACCAGCGTCAAACTCAATGATAAAGTCCCGCCCGTCCTGATCGAAGAAGTCATCGCCGACCGAAAGATTCTGGCCGGTAGCGAGTGGCCAGTGACAGGGGAAGAATCGCTCGACACTCGTCACCCGTCACCCGTCACTCTTCACCCTTCACTGGTCACCATTCCCCCAGGCCGCGGCGAGCTGGAAGTGCACTTCACCGCCCTGAGCTTCCAGGCACCCGAAAAGAACCGGTTCAAATACCTGCTGGAGGGACTGGACTCCGGCTGGAGCGGACCCGGGCCGGAGCGGACCGCTCATTACCAAAAGCTGGCGCCGGGCAGCTACCGGTTTCGGGTGCTCGCCTGCAATAATGATGGCGTGTGGAATGAAACCGGCGCTGCGCTATCCGTGGTGCTGTTGCCGCATTACTGGCAGACCTGGTGGTTCAAGGCCGCTATCCTGGCGACGCTCGGCCTGGTGCTGACCCTGCTTTATCGGGTGCGCGTGGCGCGGCTGCGCGAGCTCGAACGGCTGCGCATCGAAATCGCCGCCAACCTGCACGATGACGTCGGCGCCCGGCTGACCAAGGTGGCGATGATCACCGAATTGGTCGAGCGCGAGACCGGCCTGACCGACCGCATTAAGCCCCACATCGAGGCGGTTTCCCGGACCACGCGGGAAATTATCCAGGCCATGGACGAAATCGTTTGGACCATCAATCCCAAGAACGATACGCTCGATCACCTGGCTAACTACATCTTCCAATACGCCCAGGAGTATTTCCAGAATACGGGGGTGCGCTGCCGCCTGGATGTGCCCGCCCAGTTGCCTGATCGCGCCGTCTCGACCGAAGCCCGCCACAACTTGTTCATGATCGTCAAAGAGGCCCTCAATAATGTGCTCAAACATGCCGCCGCCACCGAAGTGCGCGTCGGCCTGGCGATGGCGGATTCCCGGATGACCATCACCATCGCGGATAACGGACGCGGCTTTTCCCCCGCCCAGGCGCGGGCGGAGGGCAATGGTTTGCAGAACATGAAACAGCGCATGAAACGCATCGGCGGCCGGCTGGACCTCGAGAGCAAACCCGGCGCGGGCACCACCATCAAACTCGAAGCGGACGCGGGCTAGGAAAAGTTAAAAAGGTTAAATGAGTTAAATGAGTTAAATGAGGGATAACAGTTATGCGAACGCACAAGAAATTTGCGGAACCCGCGCAAGCTTTGAGGGATAGTAGTACAGTTTCCTACTTAACCCATTTAACTCATTTAACTCATTTAACCATCCGTTCGTCCGGCGGTAACATGTTCGTGTTAATTGCTCGAACTCTGCCGAGGGCGCATAATTCAATCAGGTTTTTGACCGACCGTGCCTATTAAAGTTGCCATTATCGAAGACGACGACTGGATTCGTGAAAATCTCGCCGCGCAAATCAAACGGACGCCCGGCTTCACCTGTGCCGGCAGTTATCGAACCGGAGAAGAAGCCATCGAGCAGGTCCCCAAAGCTGTCCCGGACGTCATTCTGATGGACATCAACCTGCCCAAAATGAATGGGATCGAATGTGTCCGACAATTGAAAACCTTTGTCCCCTCCGCCCAGATTCTGATGCTGACGGTTTATGAGGACAGCGACCGGATTTTCAATTCGTTGCTGGCCGGGGCCAGCGGCTATCTCTTAAAGCGCACGCCGCAGGCCGAGATCCTCGAGGCCATCGCTGAGGTCCACCGTGGCAACTCGCCCATGACCGGTCACATCGCCCGTAAAGTCGTGCAATATTTCAACCAGCGCGGCCACAGCAATACGGAAATCGAAAAACTTTCCAAACGCGAACGCGAGGTCCTGGAAGGCCTCGCTCAGGGCATCCCGTACAAGGAAATTGCCGACGTCCTGTCCTTAAGCATCGATACTGTCCGCATCCATATCAAAGGCATTTATTCGAAGCTGCACGTCCATTCGCGGGGGGAAGCAGTGGCGAAGTATTTGAGGAAATAGAACGCGACGCGGGGAGAGGGTTAAAGGGTTAAAAAGGTTAAAACGTTAAATGGTTCCGAACGGTTCAACCATTTAACGTTTTAATCTTTTTAACCCTTGCGCTCCCTACTTCGGCGCCGTTGAGGCGCGCGCTAAGCGTTCGAGATCCATGTTGCCCGACTGCTCGGTGCGGTTGGCGCTGAGTTTGAAGCTGCGCTGATCGCGGTAGCGCCACACTTCCGAGTGGCCGTCGGCAAAGTTCAGCGCGTAACTGTAGCCATGGCGATAAGGAGAAATGGCAGGAAAATCGAGCCAGATATGCCCGCCCGGGTCAGTGACAAAGAAACCGTCGTTGATGCTCCGCTCGTCTTCATCCACCAGCACCCACAGTTCGGACGGGCGCCGCAGGTCCGAGTTTTTCGCGTAATACGGCACGTAGCCTTCCGCGCTCGCCGGAATCGGTCCCAATCCCGGGTCGCGTCCGCCCATGAATGAATTCATCGAGTAGCTCCGCACGCGCGGCACGGTCGCGCCTCCCACCGTGACATTCGATCGGTCTGCCGGACAGTGATAAGCCGACACACTCTGCTCGTAATGATACAACTTCCCTTGCTCAATCAAATCCGCATTCGCCGCTTCATCCGGTTTAGTCATATCTCCCTGCACCCAGACATAGGGATTGTTGATGGGATAAGACTCGACCAGCAGATCGGCGTTATCAGTGTAGTACAAGACCCAGGCTAAACCAAGTTGATGGAGATTTGAGAGACAGGCAGTCCGCTGCGCTTTGATTTTGGCTCGGCTTAATACGGGCAACAGCAGCGCGGCCAGAATCGCAATGGTAGCAATCACCGCCAGGAGTTCGAGGAGCGTAAAGCCCCGGCGCCGAATTGACTGACCCAATTTCATATGAGGCCAATTCCGCAAAGTTCTGGTAACCAAAAATATAGCTTTAACGATGCCAGAAAGGCAAGTTTATTATCGCGTTGATGGGCAGGGGCTTGCAACTTTTCTTACTGCCACCCCAGCCACCGCCCGCCGTGATAAGTGATGAAAGCCAGGCCCCACGCCAACACCCCCATATACAGCCATTGGAAAAAAGGCCACTTCCAGGAATTGGTTTCGCGCCGGACTACCGCCACCGTGCTGACGCATTGCAGCGCGAAGACATAAAACACCATCAGCGTGACGGCCACCAAAGGTGTATAAACCGCCGTGCCGTCTTCATGCTTTTGCGCCGCCAGCGTTTTTTGGAGACTGCGACTGGTTGATTCCGACCGGTCGTATTTGCCGAGACCATAGACAGCGGCCATCGTGCTGACGAATACCTCGCGCGCGGCAAACGAAGTGACGATACCGATCCCCATCTTCCAATCGAACCCGAGCGGAGCGATCACCGGCTCGAACATTCGGCCCAGGTGCCCGGCAAAACTGTTACGAAGCTTGGCGCCCGCCTCTTCATTGTCCAAAGCAGCCAGTTGACTTGCCTGTTCCGTCGGGCTTGTCGCGACGGAGGAGGCCATCAGCGCCGCCCGCTTTCCGGCATATTCCTTCTGGATGGCATTGCTGTGCGGGTAAGTCGCCAGAAACCAAAGCAGGATGTTGATGCCCAGAATAACCGTGCCCGCCCGCCGGAGGAACAGCTTCGAGCGGTCCCACATATGGCGTGACACGACCCGCAACAAGGGCCGTTTATACGGCGGCAGTTCCATAATCAGCAAAGGCGTTTCGCCTTTGAGCAGCGTCTTTTTGAACAGCCACGCCATCAGCAGCGCCACGATGATCCCCAGCAGGTACATCGCGAGCATCGTCAATCCAGTCAGCTTCAGAAAACCCAGCACCGTGATACTCGGAATGCAGGCTCCGATCAGCAGCGTATAAACCGGCAGCCGCGCCGAGCAGCTCATCAGCGGCGCGACCAGGATCGTCACCAACCGGTCCTTGGGACTCTCGATCGTCCGCGTCGCCATGATTCCTGGAATGGCGCACGCAAACGAGCTGAGCATCGGGATGAAACTCTTGCCGTGCAGCCCGACCTTGCTCATCAGGCGGTCCATCAGGAATGCCGCGCGCGCCATGTAGCCGGTGTCTTCGAGAAAACCGATGAACAAAAACAACAACAGAATCTGCGGCAGAAACACAATCACCGCCCCGACGCCGGCAATCACTCCATCCACCAGCAGGCTGTTCAAGTCCCCGCGCGGGAGCAGCCGGCCCACCACGTTGCCCAACCAGTCCACCCCCGCCTGCATCGCTTCCATCGGCAGATGGGCAAAGGTGAAAATGCTCTGGAACATCACCATCATGATGGCGACGAAGATGAGTGTGCCCCACACCTTGTGCGTCAGCACCCGGTCGAGCCGGTCGCTGAACGTCTCGCCCGGCGGGCTTGTTTCGGTAGTCACTCCGCGTTCAATCGCGGAGACTCTCGCATAGCGGCCCTCGATGGCTGCCCCGCGCCAATCCACGCTCGCAGCGTCCAGCCGTTGACGCGCCGCGCTCACGGCCTGCTGGATTCTCGCCGGATAATGCGCGGCGCTGGAGGCCAGCGCGCGTTCGTTGCCCAAAATTAACAGTGCCTCGGCCGCCGCTTGCGCCCGCCGCTCGTGAAACGCCTCGGCCAGCAACACCGCCAGCGCCTCGGCCTCTTGCCGGTAAACCGCCGGCAGCTCACAAAAGAGTCGCGGGGTGCCGGGGAGTTGCGCCGGCGCCGCCTGCAGCGTGGAAATGATTTTCTGCCGGAGTTCCGGCACGCCTTGGTTTTCGCTGGCCACCAGCGGCAGCACCGGAACGCCCAATTCGGCGGCGAGCTTCCCCTCATCGATCTCGTGGCCATTGCTCTCGGCCACATCGAGCATGTTCAGCGCGATGAGCGTCGGATACGCCAGCTCGATGACCTGGGTCGCATAATAAAGATTGCGTTGCAGGTTCGACCCGTCCACCACCACGACGATCAACGCGGGCGCCGGCAGCTCCGGCAACCGGTGCAGCAACACGTCGCGCGAAATCTGCTCGTCCAATGACTGCGGGCTGAGGCTGTAGGTGCCGGGCAAATCCAGAACGCGCACCTTCAGCTCCTCGGGCGCGCCGGGCAAGCGGCCCTCCTTGCGTTCCACGGTGACCCCCGCGTAATTGCCGACCTTGGCGCGCAAACCCGTCAGCGCATTGAACAACGTGGTCTTGCCGCAATTCGGGTTGCCCGTCAGCACGACGTAGGAAAAAGCGCCGGCCGCCCCGCTCGGCCCGCTCACGCGGTTGGAAGCCGCCGCACCAGCCGGGAAAGTTTCACCAGGATCGGCCGGTAGCGTGGGTTGTTCCGGACCACTAGGGGACACGCTGCTCACACGCGGACGAAGATTTGTTCCGCTTCCTGTTTGCGCAAGGTCAGATTATAGCCACGGACTTTGATCTCCACCGGGTCCCCCAGGGGCGCGAACCGCACCAACTCGACTTGCGTGCCGACCAGCAACCCCATCTCCATTAAACGCGGGCGGCTTTCCGGCGGCAGTTTGATTTCCACGACCGTCGCCCTTTGGCCCAGGCCGACCGAGGTCAGCGGTTGGAGCACGGCGGGCATACCTCAAACCTCGGCCGCCGAAGCTGGAAGCATTTCAACCAAAATCGAATCGGCTAATTTCTCGCTGATACCCAGCCGGGCGTTGCAGACCTGGCAAATGAAGTTGGATTGGCGCGTCAATAGCTTGATGGTCTGTTCCTCGCCCAGGCCCAGCTCCCGCAACCGGTCGGTCACCTCGGGCGCGGTGGAAAGATGCTTGATGCATACCGTCGTCCCGGCCTGCACCCGGCTTAACGGGCAGACCTTCGGGCCGGCGCATCGGCCCTCCAGGATGTAATAGGTACGCGTCTTTTTTTTCTTCACGCTGCGCAGGGTAGGCTAATTGAGACTCAGTTGCAACAGGGAAACTTCACATAGGGAAACTTCACATCCCAAACTCCAGGAAAACACCAAACACCAAACACCAAACTTCGGGAAAACTCCAAATCCCAAACACCAAACTTCAGGAAAACATCAATCCTCAAACACCCATGCCGGGTTCCGGGGAACCGCGGCTCGGGACTTGGATTTTGAGGCTTGGAGTTTGAGGTTTTCCTGGAGCTTGGTGTTTGGAGCTTGGTGTTTCCCCTACTAGGTGTTTTCCCATCATTGACATCGTCCGCCCCGTCATTACTCTGTGGTATAGCTCTTCACGACGAGCGTGCTTAGCGCCCAAATCGAACCGTGGCTGAAAAAGACGATTATCTGGTTGATATTCTGGTGGACCTCGGCTTTGTCACCCCTGACCAGGTGGCCGAGCTCCGGCCGGAGGCACAATCTTCCGGTGTCGGTTTGGTCGATTTAATGCTGGCCAACAAACTGGTCCGGCCCGCTGATGTCACCCAGGCCAAGGCCGCCCATTTCGGCGCTGAAGTTGTCAACCTGGCCGACATCAAAATCGCCGATGATGTCATCGCCACGATCCCCCGCCACATCGCCCGCAAATACCGCGTCGTGCCCGTGTTCAAACACGACAGCTCCCTCACGGTCGCTCTGGCCGACCCGTCGGACCTGGACACCATCGACAGCCTCCAGCACCTGCTCCGCTTGGATATCACTTTGCAGGTAGCCTCGGAGCCGGATATCGAGGAGGCCCTCGGCCGTTATTATGCCGAACGTGGCGGCGGCGGGGGGGCGGGCGTCCGCGCCGCCGATCCCGCCCTGGCCGATACCATCAAAGAACTCACTCAGGACCACGTCGACATCACCGGTGACGGAATGGACGGCGGCGAAGTTATCGAAGCCGACGCACCCCTCATCAAGCTCGTCAACGGTTTGATCGTCGAGGCCTTCAAAATGCGCGCTTCGGACATCCATCTCGAACCCTTGTCCAAGGCGTTCCGCGTCCGCTATCGCATTGACGGCGTGCTGCACGAAATCAAGCCTCCCCCCAAACGGCTCCAGGCCGCCATCATCAGCCGCCTTAAAATCCAGTCCAACATGTCGATCTCCGAGCACCGGATTCCCCAGGACGGCCGTATCCAAACCGCCGTCGGGGGCAAACTGATCGACCTGCGCGTTTCCTGCCTGCCGACCAATCACGGCGAAAGCATCGTCATGCGTATCCTGGACAAGGAGGGCCTCCGCCTCGGCTTGCCGGAACTGGGCTTTTTCACCGACGACCAGCAGACCTTCGAGCGGCTCATTGGTTTGCCGGACGGCATCCTGCTCGTCACCGGCCCTACCGGCTCGGGCAAGACCACCACCCTCTACTCCTGCCTCCACTTCATCAACCGCCCGGACCGCAAGATCATTACCGTTGAGGACCCGGTGGAATATATATTGTCCGGCATCAACCAGGTGCAGGTCAACGAAGGCGTCGGCCTGTCCTTCGCGATGGCCTTGCGCTCGATCCTCCGCCAGGCCCCTAACGTCGTGATGGTCGGGGAAATTCGTGACGCCGAAACCGCCACCATCGCCATCAACGCGTCCCTGACCGGTCACTTGGTTTTCTCGACACTCCACACCAATGACGCCCCCAGCGCGGTGACCCGTCTCATCGACATCGGGGTCAAACCCTTCCTCGTCGCCTCCTCAACGCGCGCTCTGATGGCCCAGCGCCTCGTGCGCAAAGTCTGCAAACAATGCGCCGCTCCCTATATGCCCACCGAAGCTGAGATGCGCACCCTCGGCCTGGATGCCTCCAATACCCAGGGCGCCAGCTTCCTCCGCGGCAAAGGCTGCAGCAACTGCTCCAATACCGGCTTTCGCGGCCGCTTCGGCATCTTCGAAATCTTCGTCATCGATGATGATGCCCGGAAGCTCATCTACGAGAAGGTCTCCTCCTCGGTCCTGCGCACCCGCGCCCGCGAGATGGGCATGCGCACCCTCCGCGAAGACGGAATCCGCAAAGTCCTCGCCGGCTTGACCACCCCCGACGAAGTCATCCGCGCCACCGTCGGCGATGTCGATTAGTATGCCCTCGATGTCCACAGTTCATCGTTCACTTCCACAGCGCCCCGGGCCTTCGACTGTGGACTGTGGACTGCGGACTGCGGACTTTTCCCGAATCGTGACAAATCCCCTTTCCCCCTGTCCATCTTATGTCTAGGTTGCGCGGCTGATTAGAACTGGATTGACGCATGTCTTACTCGATGTCCGATCTCCTGCAGTTGGTCGTCTCCGAAGGCGCCTCCGACCTCCACATCCGCGTCGGCACGCCCCCGACCATTCGTGTCCACGGCATTCTCCACCGCGTCGAAGGGCCCTCCCTCCAGCCTGAAGACACGGAAGAACTGATGCGCAGCATCACTTCCGAAGACCACATCCAGCACGTTCGCGAACGCGGCGGCGCCGACTTCGGCTTTGCCTTCGGTGACATGGCCCGCTTCCGCGTCAGCGTCTTCAAGGAAAAAGGCAACTTCGGCCAGGTCCTGCGCCAGATTCCCAGCAAACTCCTGACCATGGAGCAAATCGGCATTCCGCCCTCCGCCAAGGAACTCCTCTACAAACCCCGCGGCCTGGTCCTGGTCACCGGCCCCACCGGCTCCGGCAAAACCACCACCCTGGCCTCGATGATTAACATCATCAACGAGGAGCGTGATGAAGCCCATATCATTACCATCGAGGACCCCATCGAATACTACCACAAACACAAAAAGGCCCTCGTCACCCAGCGCGAAATCGGCGTCGATGTCCCCAATTTCGCCGAAGCCCTCCGCCGTGCCTTGCGCCAGGACCCCGATGTGATTCTGGTCGGCGAAATGCGCGACCTGGAAACCATCGACGCCGCCATCACCGCTGCCGAAACCGGCCACTTGGTTTTCGGCACCCTGCACACCACCGGCGCTGCCAAAACTATCGACCGCGTGGTCAACGCCTTCCCCACCAACCAGCAGGAGCAAATCCGCATCCAGCTTTCCACGGTCATGCAGGCCGTCATCTCCCAATTGCTCATTCCGCGCATCGACAAACCGGGCCGCGTCGCCATCTTCGAAATCATGGTCAACACCCCCTCCATCGCCGCCCTCATCCGCGACAACAAAACCTTCCGCATCCAGTCCGACATCCAGACCGGCGCCAAATACGGCATGGTGACCCTGGATTCGTTCCTGATTGAAAAGTACCTCGCCGGCATGATTGCCCGCGAGGAAGTTGTGACCAAAGCCCAGGACCCGGTCACCATCCAGGCCAAGCTCCAGGAACTCGAGCTCGCTCAGGCCGTCGGCGTCGATACCAGCTCCCTCGTCGAAGGAAAAACGTAGCTTGAAGTCCACGGTCCAAAGTCCAAAGTCCAAAGTCCAAAGTCGTTCGGCTTGTCGAACGTCCAATGGCTTCCGACCCTGTGGACCGTGGACCGTGGACCGTGGACCGTGGACTTTGGACTTTGGACTTTGGACTTAACTCCCCATGCCCGACGAAATCTCCAGCCCACTCCTCTCCCTCATCAAAGAGCAGGGCCTGGTCGATGACCTCCAATACGAGGAAGTCCTCGGCGAGTTCAAGCGCAGCGGCAAACCCGTCTTCCAAATCCTTCAGGACTTCGGCATCCTCGATGCCGACGCCATCCTCCAGGCTGAAGCCAACCACCTCGGCTCCGAGGTCTTCACCCTGCACGAGCGCGACCTGACCCCCGATATCATCGGCGCCGTCCCCGCCAAGACCGCCCGCATGTACCAATGCCTGCCCGTCGCCTTCAAAAACTCCGCCATCCAACTCGCCCTCGTGGACCCGCTCAACCCGGGCCGCATCGACGAAATCGGGTTCGTCGTCAAAAAGGACCTCCAGTTGGTCATCGCCGACCCGATCGCCATCGAAAAGGCCATCGAAAAATTTTATCCCGCCGGCGCCGAAGACGACGAAAGCTTCTCCGAAATCCTCAAAGAGTTGGGCTCCGACAAGGAACTGGCCAGGGAAGCCGCCTCCGCCGCCGACAACGCCGACGTCATGAAAGACGTCGCCAACCAGGCCCCCATCGTCCGCTTCGTCAACCTCGTGCTCTTCCAGGCCGTTCAGGACCGCGCCAGCGACATCCATTTCGAGCCTTTCGAGACCGAGTTCCGCATCCGCTACCGCGTCGATGGCGCCCTTTACGAAATGTCGCCTCCGCCCAAGCACCTGGCCTTGCCGGTCATCTCCCGCATCAAGGTCATGGCCAACCTCAACATCTCCGAACGCCGCCTTCCCCAGGACGGCCGCATCACCTTCCCCATGGGCACCCGCATTATCGATTTGCGCGTTTCGACCCTGCCCACCCAGTTCGGCGAATCGGTCGTGCTCCGCGTTCTGGACCGGTCCTCCGTCAATCTCGAGCTGGAATCCCTCGGCCTGCCCAAGTTCATTTACGATTTCACCAGCGAGGCGATCCTGCGGCCCAACGGCATCATGGTCGTCACCGGCCCAACCGGCTGCGGCAAAACCACCACCCTTTACTCCTGCCTGCGCCGCGTCAATACCATGGATTCCAAGCTCCTCACCGCCGAGGACCCCGTCGAATATGACATCGAAGGCATTATGCAGGTGGCGATCCAGGAAGCGGTCGGGCTGACCTTCAGCAAAGCGCTGCGCTCCTTCCTCCGCCAGGACCCCGACATCATCATGGTCGGCGAAATGCGTGACCTCGAGACCGCCCAGATTTCCATCCAGGCCTCCCTCACCGGCCACCTGGTCCTCAGCACCCTGCACACGAACGACTCCCCCGGCGCCATCACCCGGTTGATCGATATGGGCGTCGAGCCGTTCCTCATTTCCTCGACCCTCATGGCCGTCCTGGGCCAGCGCCTGGTCCGCACCGTTTGCAAAAGCTGCCGCACCCCCTTCGAGCCCACCGAAAACCAGCTTAGCCTGCTCAACCTCTCCCCCCACGATCTCGGCGAAAAAGTCTTTTATTATGGCCGCGGTTGCTCCGCCTGCAACGACACCGGTTACAAGGGCCGCAAAGGCATCTTCGAGTTGCTCATTATCAACGACGCCATCCGCGCGCTCATCAATGAACGCGCCCCCACCGTCGTCGTGCGCCAGAAGGCGGTCGAGCTCGGCATGGTCACTCTCCGCGAAGACGGCTTGCGCAGCATCTTCGACGGTGATACAACCATTGAAGAAGTCGTGAAGTACACGTGAGCACAAAACTCCAAATTCCAAACCCCAAGCACCAGGAAAGCCTCAAGTTTCAACCCCTCATCCGGCCGCCTGTCCGGCAAAGGTTAGGGCTTGAAGCTTGGAGCTTTCCTGGAGTTTGGTGTTTGGGGTTTGATGTTTTCCTGGGGCTTGGAGTTTGGAATTTGAAGTTTCTCTCCCGAGTTTGTCGTTATGCCTAAGTTTAATTACGTCGCCATGGACGCCCATGGCAAGGAGACCAAGGGCACCCTCGAAGTCGCCAGCCAGAACGAGGCCATCGGCCGCGTCAAGGAAATGGGCCTGTTCCCGACCAAAATCGTCGAGCTCGACAAGATCAAGGAAAAGGACGCCAAGGGGGAAGCCAAGGCCAAGCCCGCCAAAGCCAAGAAAAAAGGGGGGGGTGCCCTCAGCTTCCAGATCAAAATCCCGGGCCTCAGCGGCAAAGTTAAATCCAAGGTCCTCACCACCTTCACCCGCCAGTTGGCCACCCTCGTCGATGCCGGCCTGCCCCTGCTGCGCGGCCTGCGCGTCCTCGAGAAACAGGAAAAAAATCCCACCCTTAAATCCATCCTCGCCGAGCTGGCCCTGGGCATCGAAGGCGGCAGCACTTTCTCCGAAGCCCTGGCGCAGCACCCCAAAACCTTCAACCGCCTCTTCGTCAACATGGTCAAGGCCGGTGAATTGGGCGGCGTGCTCGAAGTGGTGCTCAACCGCCTCTCCGAGTTCATGGAAAAAGCCCAGAAAATCAAGGGCAAGGTCATCGCCGCCATGTTCTACCCGGTCGCCGTCCTGGTCGTGGCCACCGTCATTCTCATCATCCTGATGACCAAGGTCGTCCCCTCCTTCCGCCAGGTCTTCGAAGGCTCCCTCGGCGAAGGCCGCCAGTTGCCCGCCTTCACCCGCCTCGTGCTCGACATCAGCGAAACCGTCAAAGACCACCTCATTTACACCCTCATCAGCGTAATTGTCGTTTTCATTCTCTTCAAGATCTTCTGCCGCACTAAGTTCGGTCGCCATGCCTGGGACAAATTCAAACTGAAAATGCCTGTCGTCGGCCCTGTCGTCAGCAAAGTCGCCATCTCCCGCTTCAGCCGCACCCTCGGCACCCTCGTCTCCAGCGGTGTGCCCATCCTCCAGGCCCTGACCATCGTCAAGGAGACCGCCGGCAACGTCGTCATCAGCAACGCCGTCAACTCCGTCCATGAAAGCGTCAAAGAGGGCGAAACTATCACCGCGCCCCTCGAAGCCTCCGGCATCTTCCCCCCCATGGTCATCAGCATGGTCGATGTCGGCGAGCAAACCGGCGCCCTGCCCGAAATGTTGCTCAAGATCGCTGATAACTACGACGACGAAGTCGATAACGCCGTCGCTGCCATGACTTCCTTGTTGGAACCCATCATGATTGTCTTCCTGGCCGTCGTTGTCGGCAGCATTGTCATCGCCATGTTCCTCCCCCTCATCGACCTCATGAACACCATGGGCGGTGACAGCGAAGGCAAAAAAGGCGGGGAATAGCCCACCAAAGAGCGCCGAAATGTGCCCTATACCCCCTATAGGCCATATTTGCTCTGTTTTATTAAAAAGAATCTGTTGACAACCCTTCCCGCCCCATGTAAATACAATGTAAAGACATTGCATGGGCAGGACATATACAGTTGAGCGACTATGGAGTTCGATTGGAATAATCCGCCCTTCAATCTCGATAGCTCTTTGACTCTGCAGGAAATCGAAGAATCGTTCGAAGACCCATTCGCGATTCGGCTCATGCCCGATTCGCCCCGGTTCAACGTCCAGGCCCGGTTTTTTAACCTCGGCATGTCCGTCGCCGGCACTGGCGTCTTCAGCGTGTATCGAACCAACGGCAAACAGGTCCGTATCATCCATGCCCGTCCGTTCCAGCCCGAAGAACGCTTCTTCTACCAGCGGAAACTGGACCAAACCCTGGCCCAGTGACGAAAAGAGCCAGGAAACCACAGATGAACACAGATAAACACAGACGGGACGAAGCCAAGGCCACAAGCCTTCGTGTCCATTCGTGTCCCTTCGTGGTTAGCCTTCGCCACTCCCTTACCCGAATTAAGAACATTTGTGTCCATTCGTGTCCATTCGTGGTTAGCCTTCGCCACTCCCTTACCCGAATTAAGAACACGCGCGGGATTGCCAAATGGACCTTGTTATTTGGAACTGTGCCTCTGCCCATTTGCGTCCATTCGTGTCCATTCGTGGTTAGCCTTCGCCACTCCCTTACCCGAATTAAGAACATTTGTGTCCATTCGTGTCCATTCGTGGTTCCGCTCCCTTACCCGAATTAGCAACATGCGCGGGATTGCCAAATGGGAAGACGTGCCAATCTTCGACAGCGAAGAGGCCGAAGCTGATTTCTGGGCCGAGAACAAGCCCGATTTGCGCCTGATGGAGTCTGCGGTGGCGGGCAATTCCGAGGCCGCCGAGTCGGTCACCATCACCCTGCGCATTGATCCGCGAATGCTGGCGCGGATCAAACGCTTGGCTCGGTCCAGATATTTGAATTACCAAAGCATGATCAAACAATGGCTCAGCGAACGCATGGAACGCGAGGTGCGGGAGCGTCAGTAGTCAGTAATCAGCGGTCAGGGGTAGCAGAAAGCGCAAATTGAATATGAACAGTCAAAGACTCAGGAGCCCGAGGCCGAGGCCAGCTAGCCTCGCCGTTGGTCCGAATCGCAATCGACCGGCGGATGAAACGCAACTGACTACCGACCACGCATCACGCATCACGCGTCACGCATCACGCATCACGCATCACGCGTCACGCGTCACGCATCACGCATCACGTTTCGCCCCCCGTCATCCCTCCCGCGCCTCCCGTCACCTCTCCCGCGCGTTTACCCTCATCGAGCTCCTCGTCGTCATCTCCATCATCGCCATCCTTGCCGCGTTGATCTTCCCCGTCGTCAGCGTCGTCAACCGCACCAAGCTCCGCACCCGTGCCCGCGGTGAACTAGTCCAGATCCAATCCTTCATTGATGGCTACAAAGCCAAACTGGGCCACTACCCGCCCGATAACCCCGGCCAGCCCGGTCTCAACCAGCTCTATTACGAACTGGCCGGCACCACGAATAACGGCCCGGCCTCTGTCTTCGGCACCCTCGACCACAATGCCGCCATCGCCCCCGTGAACATCACCGGTTTTTTTGGTCCGCCCCTCGCCGGCTTCGTCAACTCCACCAAAGCCGGCGCTGGCGACGAAAGCCGGAGCGCTCAGAAATTCCTTCACGACCTTAAACCTCTGCAGGTGGGGGATGTCACCCGTGGCGGATACGCCGGCCCGCCCGTAAAGGTGCTTCTGTGTACCGTGCCGGGTGTCGATCCGAATGCCGCGTCTCCTCTGGTGGACCTTAGCGGCCGGCCTGTGACTGTCACCAGCGCTCCCTGGTGCTACAACTCCTCCAGCCCCACCAACAACACGACTACCTACGACCTATGGGCGGACATTCTCATCGCCGGCAAGACCAACCGAATCTGCAATTGGAGTTCCCAAGCCCTCATTAACCCTTAACCCATCAACTTATGCCTACTCATTTGACTCAACTATTCGAGCCGGGCAAAACACCCCTGCCCGTCACCTGGCACGACTCCGCCTGGCGGCCTCGTGTCACCATCCGCCGCGGCTATCACCGCCGCCTCTCCCTGAACCGGCTCCAAATCTCAGCCCGTTTGGAGCACCGCCTTCCGGTCACGCATCACGCATTGCGCCTCACACCTCACCCGTCACCCGTCATTTCCCGTTCCCCATCATCCACCAACCATCATCCATCATCCTCCCCCGCCCCCTGGCCGCCCCGCACCTTCATTTTCTCGCGCCTGCCCTCCTACCCGCTCGCGCGCCTCGTCAAACTCGTAAGCCTATGAAAACAATATCCGCCGAACCCACCGCCTCGCGCGCCCTGACCTCGATTCTCCCTCTCCCCAGGCGAGAGAGGGGCAATTTTCTCCCCAGGGTCGCGGGCCGGGGTGAGGTCGCCAATTTGCAATTTGCAATTTTCAATTCTCAATTCTCAATAGAACCGGAACGCTCGAATTCTTGCCGCAGCACATTCGCAAACGCCCTGCCAACGATTCTCCCTCTCCCCAGGGGAGAGGGCCGGGGTGAGGGGGAAAAGCACCTCCGACCCACGTATCCTCCTCCTTTCGCAGGCGCTTCCCGACGTAAAGGGAGCCAACGACACTGTGCCCGCGCCTTCACCTTGGTCGAAATGCTCGTGGTCATCAGCATCATCGCCATCCTGGCCGCCATGCTTCTGCCCGCCCTGAGCCGCGCCAAAGTCCAGGCCAAAGTCAAAATGGCCACTATCCAGATGAGCCAGCTCGTCAGCGCCATTCGCAGCTACGAGTCGGCCTACAACCATATGCCCGTCTCCAGCGCGGCCCTCAATGCCGCCGTTGCCTTCAAAGGCGATTTCACGTACGGCACCTCGTTCGCCCTCTGCGCGGATAATGTCATGGGCGCATTCAAAACTCCCAGCGGTGGCACTCAACCCGTCATCGCCTCCGAGCCCTTCGGGACCCCGCTCGGCTACCAGGCGAATAACTCGGAGGTCGTCGCCATTTTGATGGCTTGGACCAATTTCCCCAATGGAACGGCGGCGACCGCCAATCTCGGCAATGTCAAAAACCCCCAGCGCGACGTCTTCCTCAGCGGCGCCACCGTCGTCACCACTACCAACTCGCCCGGCATCGGCCCCGACGGTGTCTATCGCGATCCCTGGGGCAACCCCTACATCATCACCATCGACCTTAACAATGACGAAAAAACCCGCGACAGTTTCTACCGAAGCCGAACCGTTTCTCAGCAACTCAATCAAACCGGTTTGTTCGGACTCTCTAACTCAACCGACGCGGGCGGCAATGGTGATACCTTCGAAGCCAGCGCACCCGTCATCGTCTGGTCCGCCGGCCCTGACAAAATGATCGACAACACCTCAAAGGCGAGCCAGGGCGCCAACAAAGACAACATCCTGAGCTGGAAATGAGAGGACTGATGCAAACTCAAAACTCTCAACTCGCAGGTCTAATGGAAACGTCACCCGTCACTCCTCACTCCTCACTCCTCACTCGGCACTCGTCACCCGTCACCCGCCCACAGTCTCTCGGGAATGCCTGCGGTGCCGGATTCGCGGGCGCCCAGCCAACGATTCTCCCTCTCCCCAGGGGAGAGGGCCGGGGTGAGGGGGAAAGGGCCTTCCGTTCTCTACAGAATTCACCCCTTGTAAAGCCGTCACGCGTCACCCGTCCCGCGCGCCCGGCCCCCATCATCCACCATCCATCATCCACCATCCATCATCCCTCCCGCGCCTCCCGCGCCTCCCGCGCCTTCACCCTCATCGAGCTCCTCGTCGTCATCTCCATCATCGCCCTCGTCGCCGCGATGGCCGGGCCTGTCCTAAAGCACTTCCGCCCCAACATCACCGCCTCGGCCACCCGCCAGTTGCTCGATGACCTCGCCCGCGCCCGCCAGCTCGCCATCACCCAGCATACCACCGTTTATGTCATCTTCGTTACCACCAACTTCTGGACCGATCAGGCCAGCACGAAGTGGACTAACTTGGACTGGCGGAAGGCCACCAACGTCATGGACAAGCAAATGATCGGTTACACCTTCGTCTCAACCCGCAGCCTGGGCGACCAGCCGGGCCAGCCGACCAAACGCTACCTCGCCTCCTGGAAAGCTCTGCCCGAAGGTACCTTCATCCCCCCCTTTATGTTCACCAGCGGGTTCACCTATAATATCTACACGAACGGCCCGAGCGGCAACACCCTCGCGTTCTCGATCCCAAGTTTTTACCCTACGAACGTCACCGCCAACGTCCCGTTTCCCGCAGCCGACACCCCGATCTTTAATCCAAACAAGCAGCCTTACGTCAGGTTGCCGTACATCGCCTTCGATTACCTCGGCCGCCTCTACCGCGAAGGCCTGAGCGTGCCCCCTCCCAATGCCCTCATCCCGCTGGCCAAGGGCACCATCGGCTTCGCGCGCAATGCCTCTAAAATGCCCACCGAGAGTCTGCCCTCCGTTAACGAAAACCCGCCCGGCAACTGGACCAATACTTTCAACGTCGTCGTCATCGACGGCATCACCGGCCACGCCCGCCTCGAACATTTATGAACCTCGGAGCCAGAAGTCCGCAGCCATTCGCCAGCAGGCACGTCCGTAACATCACGTGCGCGTCGGCCTATAATGTTCACGCTCCACGCTCCACGTTTCACGTTTCACGCATCACGCATCACGCATCACGTCGAACCTCCGTCTCCTCCATCATCCACCATCCATCATCCATCATCCATCACTCCTCCCCTGCCTTCACGATGATCGAAATCGCCATCAGCCTGGCGGTCATCGCCTTTGCCATGGTGGCGATCATGGGCATCCTCCCCATCGGCATGTCCGTCCAGCGCGACAACCGCCAGGAAACCATCATCAACCAGGACGCCAGCGTTTACATGGACCTCATCCGCAACGGCGAGCGCGGGATGGACGACCTGACCAATTACGTCATGGCCATCACCAATTACGCCGCCCAGTACAACCAACGGGGCGGATTGCCCGTCAAACTCACCAAAGGCTACACGTTGGTCAACTCAACCCTGAACAATGCCCTCACCTCACCTCAGTTTCCCATTACCAACGGCTGCCGCATCATCGGCCTGCTCAGCACGCCAAAATTTACCCTCGTTACCCCCGCCAGCTTCATCAGCAATCACGTCGTCGCCTGGGTCCGCTCGATCAGCGGCCCCGCCAGCGAAAAGTTTCCCCAAAATAATCCCGCCGCCCTGGAGCTGGCCCTCGGCTATAGGCTCATTACCGAGGTCGCCCCGTACGGCACCAACTTCTACGACCCAAGCTGGATACTCCCAAACCGATTTCCCACCAACAGCCTTCAGTACACAAACGCCCTTAGCTACAGCAACTACGTCAATAACCTGCGGACCAACCTGCACGACATCCGCCTCACCTTCCGCTGGCCCCTCCAGCTCAACGGCGACACCGGCCCCGGTCGTTACGTCTTCCGCACCATGGCCGGGGGCAACATTTATGCCACCAACGACCCGATCAACGGCAGCCTCATCGGCAGCCCCACCAATCTCTATTTCTTCCAACCCCGAACCTACGTCAAAGCCCAGTAAGGGAATCTATGATTCACCATTTACGATTTATGACTGGAAGCGTTCCCAGGTTCGGAGTGCGCAGCGAGGACCGCAGCATTAACACCCCGCTCCAGCGTTCCATCATCCATCATCCATCATCCATCATCCACCCCCGCTCCTCCTCCGCTTTCTCCCTCATCGAGATCCTCGTCACTGTCGGCATCCTCTCCTTCATGATCATCGGCCTCCTGGCCCTGTTCAACCAGACCCAAAAAGCCTTTCGCACCGGCATGACCCAGAGCGACGTCCTGGAAGCTGGCCGCTCCACCTTCGAGATGACCGCCCGCGAACTCGAGCAGATGACGCCTTCCCGCATCTATTCCTCCACCAACTTCCTCGCCGAGGTCGCCCCGCCCACGCGATTGGATGGTGCGTTCGTCCCCGCCGTCTTTACCATGGCCCTGCCCCCGGACAACTCCGGACAGTACCGCACCAATGTCTTTCAGCATTTCTTCTTCCTCACCCGCGAGAACCTCCAGTGGACCGGCATCGGTTACCTCGTCGATACTCCCACGAACGGCTTCGGCACCCTGTACCGGTTCCAGGCCCAGACGACCAATTCCCTCATCCCTGACCAGGTCCGCACCCTCAGTTCGAATTTCAACTTCGCCGCCTGGACGCTTTATCGCCAGGCCGGCGCCGATACCAACCTTCCCTTCCTGACCCGCATTGCCGATGGCGTTGTGCACATGCGCGTGCGCCCCTTCAGCCCCACCGGGTTTCCGCTCACAGCCACCAATTTCGTCCTCAACGCCTCCCTGCGAACCAACACCCTGCCCATCGGCATTCAGGCGACCGAAATTGACAGCTTTTTCTACAGCAACGCCGTCCCCGCCTATGTCGAGCTCGAAGTCGGTTTCCTCGAAGACCGCACCCTGGCCCGCCTCCGCTCCATCCCCAATATTAACGGCGCCCAGCTCCAGTACCTCACCAATCGTTCAGCCCAGGTCCACCTCTTCCGCCAGCGTATTGCTATCCGTAACGCCGACCCAAGCGCTTATCCATATCCATGAAATTGCCGTTTCGAAAACCAATTACCGCGCCTGGACGACTCCGGGTCTCGGACATTTGCTTCCCCCTCACCCCGGCCCTCTCCCCTGGGGAGAGGGAGGCTTCTCGGCAGCGCGTCCGCAAATCCGGCACCGCGACCATTCACGAAGGACTGGCGGCGATTCTCCCTCTCCCTAAGGGAGAGGGCCGGGGCGAGGGCGCCAATTTTCAATTTTCAATTTTCAATTCTCGATTCTCAATTGAACCAGGACGCTCAAATTCCGGCCGCTCCAGATTCGCAAACGCCCAGCCAACGATTCTCCCTCTCCCTAAGGGAGAGGGCTGGGGTGAGGGGGAAAAGGTCTTCCGTTCTCCAGAGACTTCCCCCCTTGGAAGACCGTCACCAGCCACGCCTCACTCCTCCAGCGGCATCGCCCTCGTGATGACCCTCATCCTCCTCTCGGTCATCACCCTCATGGCTGTCGCTTTCCTGGTCATGAGCACCGCCCAGCGAAACGCCTCCGTTAGCGCTGTCGATCAGGCCATCGCCAAAAACGCCGCCAACAACGCCCTCGAACGCGCCCTCGCCGAGGTCACCGCCAACATCATGGCCTCAGGCAACGAATTCAATTACGATTTGCTTGTCCCGACTAACTACCTCAACACGTCGGGTTTCGTGACCGGGAACAGCAGCCCCACTAACGTCAACTACGACTACACCACGACGGGTGGAGCCCTCAGCGCCAACGACGCCCTCCAAAACCTTGCCAATCTGCTCATCAATCCACGCGCACCGGTCTTTATCAACAACCCCGCCACCCGGTTGAATGAGTTCCGGTATTACCTCGACCTCAACCGCAACGGCCGCTTCGACCCCACCGGTTGGGTCGGCGTGACTGACGGCAGCGGTTTCACCAACAACGTGAATGGGGTGCCGGCCTTCGCTTACGCGGTCGGCGACCCACAGTGGATCGGTGCCCTCGAATTCCCCGACCGGCCGCACAGCGCCGATAACCGGTTCACCTTCCGCTATACCTATTTGGTCCTGCCCGTCAGCAAGACGCTCGACATGAATTATATCCATAATGCGGCCAACAGCGTGACCAAAGCGAACTCCCAATTTGCTCTCAATGGCAGCGACTTTCGCCGGAACCAGGGCGTTGGCACCTGGGAAATCAACTTCGCCTCCTTCCTTTTTGACCTGAACACGAATTTCTGGGATGTGGGATATACGTATAACCCCCTTCCCAACGCGTATACCCCCCTTTGGAGTAGCGGTCCCATTGTCGGCGGTAACGCGTTCATTGACGCCTTTTCGTTGCTGACCAACCGTTATGCTGGAGTGCCTTCCTCTCTCTATAGCGTTTCGCAGCTCTATTCCAACGGCACCGCTGCTTTTGTTGCGGATTCCTGTGACGGCTACACCGCCGGCCCGTTCATGGTCACCAATTGGCACCCTCTCCCCGACCCCGATTTTGCGCGCACCACGCGCCCCTGGCCCGGTGCCAACAACACCAACCATTTTTCTCGGCCGGGCGAGTTCTTCGACCCCACTAAAAGCTCCGTCAATTTCGTCACCCGGCTCCAGGCCGCCGGCACCAATCTCAGCACTTACAACCGCTACACCTTTTACCGGATGCTCGCCCAGCTTGGAACCGATTCGGCAGTCGAGAGCGCGGTCCCAGGAAGCGGTGCGACCGCCACGAGGGTTGTTACAGGTTGGCAATCGGACAGTGCCTCATCCAACCTCTTGGTCACAGTTCCCAACCACAATACCTTCGTCGGTGATTGGGTCACGCTCACGAGTGGCAATCCCCCGAACTACCAGCGCACCTTCAAAGTCGTTTCGGTGCGCGATGCGAATCATTACGTGCTGCAAGGCGCCGCTCTCGGTCCGCAACCTGCGGGCTCCACCGTCGCGGTTGACCGGTCCGAGAACGCGAAAATCGACCTCAACTACGACAATATCAATACGAGTCGCGAAGCGTTCACGAACTGGACCGCCGGCGATTTCTTCAACGCGTCTGCTGACCGCATGTTGCGCCGCCAGATCGGGATGTATCTCGGCTATATCCCAGTTTATCCTCCTACAACCAACCTCTACACGGCCAGCATCCATCGCTTGCTGCAACTGGCCGCGAACATTTACGACTCCACCACCAACCGCACTTTCAATATTTCAGGTGTCAGCAACGGTTTCCCGACCATCTTCCGCCCGATTTTTCGTTATGACCAGGCGCACGGGCTGGTAGTTATAGCGGGCTATCGCGAGCTGACAGACCATTTCAATTTTGTCAAATCGACCACAGCGCCCACGAACATTGATCTAGCCGCGCTTCCGACCAACAACATTGCAACCATCCTGCCCACGCTGCTGCCCCCGCTGGGCACCCCCTTTGATCCCCTCGACAGAAACGAACCTCTCGTCGCCGGCTACCCACTGATTGTCGGCGCCAAAACCGGCTATCCGAATTTTAACGAATTCGAGATGCAAACCCAGTTGCAGATCACACGGAAACTGGAGTTCATAAACACCTCCCCCGACCTCAGCATCAAAAACCTCATCACCAACCAGATGTATCTCATCTCCGTGTCGAATGTTTTCGGTGTCGAAGCCTGGAATTCCTACAGCAACACGTATCCGCGTGCTCTGCAGATGACGGTCGTCGCTGACATGAGCGAGGTCATCCTTACCAACCAGCCAGGCCCCACCAATCAACTCGGGCCGTTCGGCGCGGTTCCTGTGCATTATGGTTTTCCCTACCCGGTTGTTAATTTGTACACTAACGAAATCCAACGCTTCACTAACCAGGCACCGATCGTGGCAAGAACCTGGACAGGTTTTGATGACCTCCATCATCCCCAATACGTACCTCTCTCTTTCCAGACCCCGTTCAGGCCCAGCCTCAGCAACAGTTATTTCTTTTTCCATACCAATTCCAGTTTCTCCAGCCTCGCAAATTGCTTTGTCGTGCCGTACCAAACCAATTTCGAACAGCTCGCCGTGACACCTACGACCGGGCCGTTCCCCGTCCCCAATTGGTGGTTACTGCTTAAGGTTCGTTTTCGCTTCATCCTTTTCGATCAGCTCGCCAACCGCATAGTGGATTATGTAGACCTTGAATCCAACCAGGATCCGATCGACCTGACCCAGGCCCTCTTGGATGGCGCCCACTGCGGAACCAGCCAGAGATACGTGCAGGACGCGTTCATCGGCAGTATGTGGTGTACTAATCGCCTCGCCTCACTCGGCACCGGCTACAACATCCCCACCTATGGCATCTGGAACCAGATCGGTGTCTGCCTGGGCACCAATACCGCAAACCTCGATTGGCGGAGCTGGCCTCAGTACGCCCAAATGGACTTGGTTGGCGCCGAGAATTTCTTCCGCACCAACCTCCTCAACTGGCCCCCTCTGCCCGGGCGGTCGTCCACTCTCTCGTTCCTGACGAATCACTTCTATGCTCCCTTTGCCCCGACCCGCCACCTCTACTTCT
>Ga0210408_10000700_pt1 | contig 39174 bp, 29 predicted proteins | sample IncBWH4MmetaG_FD_155471 | JGI IMG/M metagenome (GOLD analysis project Ga0210408, IMG submission 155471) | Forest soil microbial communities from Barre Woods Harvard Forest LTER site, Petersham, Massachusetts, United States - Inc-BW-H-4-M | ecosystem: Environmental > Terrestrial > Soil >...
CGCACGAAGACCTAATTCGCGAAAAGTACCGCGGCATTCGACCGGCCGCTGGTTATCCTGCCTGCCCCGATCACACCGAGAAATGGTTGCTGTGGGAATTACTCGACGTCGAGAACCACACCGGCATCAAACTCACCGAGAGCTGCGCCATGTGGCCTGGAGCCAGCGTCAGCGGCCTTTATTTTGCCCATCCGGATTCAAAGTATTTCGGGGTCGGCAAGCTGGGGCGCGACCAGGTGCTGGATTACCACCTCCGGAAACAAATGGAACTGCAATCCGTCGAACGCTGGCTCGGCCCTTATCTAAACTACGATCCTGACCAAGCGGACAGGCCGAAGTCGGCCGTCGCGAATGGGTTCGAGTCCGGGGTAGTCTGCTCCTGCGGCCAGCCTCACTGATCCTCAAGCGGCAGACCGACGTGACGGTTTGCTGCCGGCCTCGGCTATGATCTTGAGGTCCACTCGACGGCTTAGCGGCGCGTTTGGTTCCACGCTATTCTTTCAGCTTCTCTCGTATCCATGCGGGATCCCTCCTAAGGTCGGGGACGGCCCACACCACGCCATACTCCCCTTCTATTGTATGCATGCCATTCTCTTTTTTAACGTTTTTCCGCATGACAGTCAGAGTTCCCGCAAGGCAGCCGCAATGGGCAGACGCGCGGCGCGCAGGGCGGGGAGGAGTCCGCCCACCAGGCCGATGAAAGTCGCCCACGCAATGCCGCGGACCAGCAGCTCCGGCGTCACCGCGAAAGCAAAGGTGACCTGGCTGAAGCTTTGCCAGTTCACCGTCGAAGTGTGAAAGCCATTGAACGCCAGGTAGGCGACGCTTGCGCCCAACGCGCCGCCAACCAGCGCAATCGCCAGCGATTCAAGCATCACGGCCGCAACGATAGCGCCGCCGCCGAATCCCAGCGCCCGTAACGTCGCGATTTCCCGCGTCCGCGTGGAAACGGAATTGTACATGGTGTTGAGCGCCCCGAAAATCGCGCCGACCGCCATGAGCGAGGCAATCAGGAATCCCAGCGTGGTAATGAGCGTCGTGAGCACAGTGGACTGTTCCGCATAGTATTCAGGTTGGCTGACTACTTTCACGTTGAGACGCGGATCACTCGTCAGTGAATCCTTAAACTGTTGGAACGCTGACGCCGAGCTCAGCTTCGCATAGACCGACTGGAAACTTTTGCCTCGATGATAGGCGTCCTGCAGGACGCTCGCGTCCGTCCAAATCTCTGATTCCGCGGTGCCGCCGCCAGCCGCGAAAATTCCTACCACCGGCCATTCGTTTCGGCCAACGCGCAGCTTGTTCCCGACTTCCAGGCCGGCGAATTCCTGGGCAGCTCCGATTCCCACAATCACCTCGTTTTTCCCCCACTCGAAGGCCCGGCCTTGCACGAAATTCAGGTGGTCGCGGACGTGGAACGCCGCCCGTCCGACTCCGCGCATCGCGACGTTCGCATCAGTTCCGGTCGAGCGTTTCGGCAGGTTGATGATGACGAACAGCTCGGCGGAGGAGAGCGGACCTTCGGCGCCCCGGGCCAGCCCGGGCGCGTCGGCGATCACGCGTGCTTCATCGTTGCCCAGGCCGCTGGACATCTCGTCGTTGGCGCCGCTGCGCAGCACGATGGCCGAATCCGGGGAAGCCGAAGCCGCCATCGCCTTTCTGAATCCGACCGCCATGGAAAGGACGGCGACAAGAACTCCGACAACGCCCGCGATGCCAAAGAGGGCCGCGGCCACCGAGCCGCGCCGTTGGGGAAGGCCCATCAGGCCGAACCTGGTGACGGCGGCGACTTGCGAAAACCAGTTAAGTGGTCCGGCCATAGTTACATCCTTCTGAGCGCCTCGGCCACGCGCAGGCGCATCGCGGCCAGGGCTGGAAAAATTCCAGTGACGAGCCCCAAGGCAAGGCAGAGGGCTGCTCCCAAAAGCAGATCACGGGATGGAAAATAAAACATCGGCAGCATATTGGAGAGGCCTTTCCCCACCACTGGAATGATCAGGCTGGCCAGCGCCAGCCCGAGGGCTCCGCCAAGCACGGCGATGAGGCAGGCTTCCGCCATGACCAGCACCACAACCTGCCCATTGGTAAAGCCGATCGCCTTCAGGACCCCCAGTTCGCCGGTCCGCTCGCGCACCGCCTGGGACATGGTGTTGCCGGTTACCAACAAAATCGTGAAGAAGACGGCGCCGAGAATAGAGGCGCAAATCAGGGCGATATTGCCGACTTGCTTCACCCAGGCCTGTGCGAAGGCAGCCTCCGGTTCGGTCTTCGTCTCATAATCAGAATTCTCAAACTCGCGATCGACGAGCTTGGCGATTTCGGCTGCCTGCGCTGGATCCTTCACCCGGATGGTGTACCAGCCTACTTGTCCCTTGGCGTACTGCCGGGCCTCGTCGAAATAGTCATAGCGGAAAAAGAGTGACATGGTGTCGGCATTCTTCTCTTTGCCGTCGTAGATGCCCGCAATGTCAAAATCCCAAGTGTGGTTTCCATCCGCCTTGGGCCAAATGGGCGTCGTAATCGGGACCCGGTCGCCAACCTTCCAATGGAACTTGTCGGCGGTGGCCCGCCCGACGATCGCGCCGGTTCGGGTCTGTAGCCAGCGCTGTTTCTGCTCAGGGGAAAGGAGCATCTCCGGGTGCATATCCAGGAAATCCGCCGGGTCAACGGGGTTCTGCATGAAGAAGGCCTTGGGTTCCTGCTGAAAGTTCCCGCCGAACCAGGTCTGGTGCGTCGCCAGGGACACCCCGGGAATTCTTTCCATCCGCTCTTTGTAACTGGCCGGCAGCAACTGGATGATGGAGACCTTGTGCCTAACGATGATGCGGTTTTGGCCTTCCATCGTGACGCCACCGGTGAGGGCTTGGTTGATGGACGACAACAGCCCGAAGAGAATGAAGGCCACCAGGATAGACAATACGGTTAATAGCGTGCGGACCTTCTTCCGCTTCAGGTTGCTCCAGATGAGGGGGGCGAACTTCATGGGGTACTGGAGTAATGGAGCGCTGAAATGCTGGGGAGCCGAAATGCTCGGCGCCCGCCAGACCGCATCACTCCAGCACTCCACCGCACCATTGTTCCGCTTCTTCTCATTTCACCGGTTCGTTGCTCAGTTGACCCTTGTTAAGATAGACCGTGCGCGAGGCGCGCGCGGAGGCATGAGGGTCGTGGGTGACCATGATGATGGTCTTGCCGTGCTCGCGGTTGAGCGCCTGCAGCAAATCCAGGATTTCGTCGCCGGATTTGCGGTCGAGGTCGCCGGTCGGTTCGTCGCACAAAAGCAACGTGGGGTCGGTTACGATGGCCCGCGCGATGCCGACGCGCTGCTGTTCGCCGCCGGAGAGCGTCCGGGGATAGTGTTGCGTGCGGTGCGAAAGGCCGACGACGTCCAGGGCAGTTCCAACGTGTTTCCGGCGTTCGGCTTTGGATAGGTGAGTCAGCAGCAGGGGCAGCTCGACATTGCGCTCGGCGGTCAGTACGGGCAGCAGATTGTAGAGCTGGAAAACGAAGCCAATGTGTCGTGCCCGCCACTCCGCCAAACGGCGGTCGGAAAGTTGATCCACACGTTCACCCGCAATGCTTACGGTGCCGCGTGTGGGCCGGTCCAGTCCGCCCACCAGGTTGAGCAAGGTGGTCTTGCCGGAACCAGACGGTCCCATCAGGGCGAGAAACTCACCGGCGGCCACCTTCAGCTCCAGCTCTTTCAGGACGTGAACGTCCTCCGAACCGCGACGAAAAACCTTCTCCACTCCCTCGACGTGCACCAGTGTGTTGTTGGTCTGAGTATTCATTTCCCGGCGGAAACGATGTCGGTTTTCCAGCGCGCGGGCAATTACAAAACCCGGCGACTTTTTGAGCGCTTCTCGTGCCCAAGCAACCTGCTGACTACTGACCACTGGTTACTGATTGCTGACCCTGACCCTCACTCCATCCCGCAAGCCTTCAGGCCAGTCCACAATCACACTTTCACCGGAAACCACACCGGCTATGACGACAACGGTGTCAATACTGGCACTACTCACGCTGACGGCGCGGCGTTCCGCCCGCTCGTTCTGGACGACCATCACCACGTCGCGTCCGTCCTGTTGGTGGACGGCGGCTTTCGGAATCGTGATCGTGCGGCCGGCCACGGGTCCGGCTCCGCCCGCATCCCGGAAGGCAACCTTGATGCTCATCTCCGGCAGGATGCGCGGATCCAGCTTTTCGAAAGCGACGCGGACTTTGACGGTGGATTTCTGGCGATCAGCCGTCGGGATAATGGCGACAACCTTGCACGGGATTTTCCAGTCGGGGTAGGCATCGAGTGTGGCTTCGACCGGCTGGCCAGACTCGACGCGGTTGATGTAGCTTTCGTTTACATCGATTTCGATCTCCAGTGATTGCATATCCACAATCGTGCAAATCCCGGTACGCGTGAAGCCGCCCCCCGCCGAAATCGGCGAGATCATCTCACCGGGTTGAGCGTTCTTCGACGTCACAATGCCGCCGAACGGCGCGCGGATGACAGTATCGTCTAACTGCTGCTCCCAGGTGGCAACCGTCCGCTCGGCGACGGTCACATCGGCCTGCTGTTGCTCCAGCTTCGCTTTATAGGCGAGAGCGGTTGCTTCCGCGTGGTCGTAATCGGCTTGGGTGGCAATCCGGGATTTCAAGAGCCCCATCTGGCGCTCCAGTTCCTGCTCCGCTTCCCGGATGCGCACCCGCGTTTCGGCCAGAGCGTTGCTGGCCGAGACCAACTGGGCTTCGGCCAAAAGCAGGCTGGCTTTGACGTTTGTATCGTCCAGTCGGGCCAGCACCTGGCCTTCCTTCACCCTCATGCCCTCTTCGATCAGCACTTCGGTGACTTTGCCGGTGACCTTGGAGGAGACGGTCGCTTCGCGCCGGGCGGTTACATAGCCCGAGGCGTTGAGCACGGTGTGCTGACTGGCGCCACCAGCTTCCTCGCGCGCAGTCACCGTGCGGACCGGCAGGGCGGTCGGCCGAGCAAAGCGCCAAACTGACCCGCCCGCCAGGAGCAGAATCAAAACAAAAAGCGTCCCGAGCCAAATCCGGGAATTCGTTTTGGCTGCCGGTTTGCGCTCAATGCGCAGGTCGTCCAGAGATGGCTTCGTTTGCCCCATAGATTAGCAAGAAAAGAAAAGCCTCTTTTTGCCAGTCGGTCAAACTTGATGTGCAAGTCTCTTCGTCCACCGGCTCCAGGGGAGGAGGATTCCAAGGTTCCCCAAAGCCTCGAGGTTTTTCACCCCAAGCAACCGCTTTCCGCTGTCGGGTAATTCCGGTCTGGCGAGGACTTGTTTTTTCCTATTTGCGCAATAGACTGTGGTAGATATGAAGAACGATGTGGTCCCGGTTCAGATTCGCGGAATTCTCCCTGCCAACAGCGGTTGTGCCCTCTTCGTGGGCAACGACGACAAGGTCTTCGTCATCAACGTGGAACCGAACATGGGCGCCATCATCGGCATGTTCCTGCGGGAAACACCTAAGGAGCGCCCGCTTACCCACGACCTCATCCAGAGCATTTTCAAGGGGTTCAGCATCAACGTCGAGCGGGTCGTAATCACGGAGTTGAAGAATTCGACTTACTTTGCCCGCTTGATTCTGCAGCAGCAGAACGAACTGGCCCGCAAAATCGTCGAAATCGACGCTCGCCCCAGCGATTGCCTCGCCCTGGCCACCGCCCAAAAAAAGCCCATTTACGTTGCTAGCGCCCTCTTCGAACAGGTCGAAGACATGAGTGAAGTGCTCGACCGCATCAACGAGACCGGTAGCGCCGAGAACGAGTAAGCAAATGGCTGCCTCTGCTCCCAAGCAGTCTGCGCCTCTGGTGTTAGTCTGCGGCGACGATGAATTTGCCGTCAAGCAGAGGGCCAGGCAACTCTACCAACAGTGGACCGGGGAGTTGGGGGGAATGGACCACGAAACTATCGATGCCAGTGTCGCCAACAGCGGTGAAGCGCTCCGGGCGCTGAAGAAACTCCGCGAAGCCCTTCAGACCTTGCCTTTCTTTGGCACCGCCAAGGTGATTTGGCTGCAGAACTGCAACTTCCTCGGGGAAGACAGGGTCAGCGCGGCCCAGGACCTTACGGATTCCCTGGCGAGCCTGGCGCAGGAATTGAAGGAGTTCTCCTGGCAAGGTGTGCGGTTACTCATTAGCGCCGGCCATGTCGATAAACGCCGGGTGTTCTATAAGTCGTTGGATAAACTCGGCAAGATTGAAAGCTTCGCTGGTTTATCGGTGAATGACAAGGATTGGGCCAACCAGGCCGAGGCCTCCGCGCGCAAGGCTCTCCGTGAACGGCACAAGGAGATTTCGGAGGAGGCCCTGGCCGAACTGATTGGCCGGGTCGGACCCAATAGCCGCCAATTGGACAATGAAATCGAGAAACTCGCGCTTTATGTGGGGGAGCGCGAGGAAATCCAATTTGACGATGTCGTCGCGATTTGCACTCGTAACAAGACGGCGCGGGCGTTCGCGCTCGGTGATGCGCTGGGAGACCGCGACCTGCCGCGCCTGCTGCACCGGTTGGATGAAGAGTTGTGGGAAGTGAAACTCGACCCGCAGAAATCGGAGATCGGCCTTCTTTATGGGCTGATCGCCAAAGTGCGCGCGATGCTGCTGCTCAAGGAAATGCTGCGCGAAGGATGGGTCAAGCCGGATGCGGATTATTCGCGGTTCAAAGCGCAACTGGAGCGCGTGCCGGCCGACCAGTTGCCAACCGACAAGCGTTTTAACCCGCTGTCGCTTAACCCCTACGTGCTTTACAAGGCCCTGCCGCAGGTGAAACGCTACAGCGAGGCCGAACTGGTTCGGGCGATGGACCTGTTGTTGCTGTGCAATCGGAGGTTGGTCACCAGCAATCTGGACGAAGCGCTGGTGTTGCAGCAGACCCTGGTGCAGATTGTGGGGAACGCCGCGCGGCAAACGGCGACCGGCTGGTCCAGGTGAATCGAGCGCCGAGGAGATTTTCCAGCCGAGTGACCTGCCGGAATCGATTTGGAGAGGATTGAGCCATGAGCACGCCGTCAGCAAAGATGATGGTTCTGGTAGGAGAGAAATTCGCCTGCATCAAAATCACAGGCCGGGCCAATTTCTCTTCGAGCATTGATTTCCGAACGCTGGTGAATGAACTCTTGCGGAAGGGATACACCTGTTTTGTCCTCGACCTGTCCGAGTGTTCGCTGATGGACAGCACTTTTTTGGGCGTGTTGGCCGGGTTCGGCCTGAAGATGGGTCCAAAGGACCAGGCGGGTCCCGGCATCGAGTTGCTCAATCCTAATGCCCGGATCACGGAACTGCTCGAAACTCTTGGCGTTCTGCACCTGTTCCGGTTGGCACAACGCGCTTCGAGTGCGCCCGAATCGACTGAGGCCCAAGCCTATACGCCCGTTACCTCGACCAAAGAAGAAGTGAAACAGGCCTGCCTCGAAGCCCACCAGACCCTGATGGAAATCAACCCGCAAAACATTTCCCGGTTCAAAGACGTCGCCCAGTTCCTGGCCGAGGACCTCAAAAGACTAAAGGAGTTGCCGCCCGAACCGGCCGATCCCAAAAAGTTAAATGGGTTGAGTAGTTAAAAGAGTAAAATGAGGAGCCAGGGCAACCGGTCGCCCACACGCGCAGGCGTTCCCACTGATTTAACTTTTTTAAACCATTTCACTCATTAAACCCAGGATCGTTGCGCACTATTCCCCGATGCGACTGTATCCAGTCTTGAGAGTGCGCTGGGCGAAGCCAACCCCGAGTTTTACGCAGAGCAGCAACGCGCGATAAGAATCCCCGTCGTTTTTAATCCATAATTCTGTATCGCTGGGATTGGGAGCGCTAGCGTCCGCAGCGTCGTTTTCGTGGATCTCGCACGCAATGCCGGCATCCACGAATTCTTTGCGCACCTGTTCAATCTCAGCCTTTTCTGATGAGAAAAACAACATTTTCATAGTATTGCTCCGTTGCGGTTCCAATAGTCCCGTTCCGCCTGAGAAGGAGGCGGAGCCAATCGGGCCGGCGCCGCAACGAAATCAGGGAGAAACAGGAACAAACGCGTTGGCTGCATGGAGCGTGCCACGCAATTTTGAGAAGACTCTCTTACGGTAAGTAGATGTCCGTTGGATGGCGGAGCGTTTGGGATGCGTGTGCTCGGCGCCGAGCACACGCACCCCAAAGGCTTCGCGCCGTTCGATTGGGGATGGGACGCGCTAAGTAAAGTCGCGCCCTTCCTCTCCGATCGCCCGGTCGAGTGGACCGTTTAGCCGTGCTACGCCAACACTTTGCCGTAGAACTGGGCTTCTTCCGTGGAATCGCGCAGCGCCTGCGTCGAGCTTTCGCCGCAGATCGAGGTGATCTCATCGAAGTAACCTGCTCCCACAAAGGCCTGGTGTTTCACCGCGCTGTACCCGTCACGTTCAGCGGCGAATTCGCGTTCCTGCAAATCCGTGTAGGCGGCCATTTGCCGGTCTCGGTAGCCGCGCGCCAATTCCCACATGCTCAGGTTGAGTGCATGGAAACCGGCCAACGTCACAAACTGGAACTTGTACCCCATCGCGCCGAGTTCCCGCTGGAACGTGGCGATCGTCGAGTCGTCCAGGTTCTTTTTCCAGTTGAACGAAGGTGAACAATTATAGGCGAGGATTTTGTCCGGATAGGCCGTCTTGACCCCTTCGGCGAATTCGCGGGCGAACTGCAGGTCGGGCTTGCTGGTCTCGCACCAGACCAGGTCGGCATAGGGAGCATACGCGATGGCGCGGGCGATGGCCAGTTCCAGGCCGGCGCGAATCCGGAAGAAGCCTTCGCGGGTGCGTTCGCCGGTGCAGAAGGGTTTGTCGCGCTCGTCGAAATCGCTGGTGAGCAATTTCGCTGCTTCCGCGTCAGTGCGGGCGACCAGGAGTGTGGGTACGCCGGAGACATCCGCCGCCAGACGGGCCGCGGTCAGTTTGTGGATGAAGTCGAAGGCAGGCACCAGGACTTTTCCGCCCATGTGGCCGCATTTCTTGGCCGAGGCGAGCTGGTCCTCGAAATGCACACCGGCGGCCCCTTCCTCGATCATTTGCAGCATGAGTTCATACGCGTTGAGCGGCCCGCCGAACCCGGCTTCCGCATCTGCAACGATCGGCGCCCAGAGATCGAACTTGTCCTCCCCATTTAGCAATTGGATTTGGTCGGCACGCTGGAGCGCGCGGTTGATGCGGCGGACGACCATCGGGACGCTGTTCGCCGGGTATAGACTCTGGTCTGGATAGGTTGTAGCGGCCAGGTTCGCATCCGCCGCCACCTGCCAGCCGCTCAGGTAAATCGCCTTGAGGCCGGTCTGGGCCATTTGCACCGCCTGGTTTCCGGTGAGCGCCCCCAGCGCCGGAACAAACGGTTCAGTGCGCAACAGCGACCAGAGCTTGCGTGACATTTTGTCGGCGATGCTATGCTCGATTTTCACCGTGCCGCGCAGGCGCAGGACTTTCTCGGCGCTGTAGGGCCGGGTAACGCCCTGCCAGCGCGGGTCGTTGCGCCAGTAGTTTTCGAGGGCCCGGATTTCCTGCGCCGGAATGAGATTTCTTTTCGTCAACAACGGTTCTTCCAGCACGCGCGCGTGGCCGTTCCGGCTGTCTGAGACAAGCCCGGTGGTCACGCGATTTCCGCGCGTCGCCAGCCGGGCATGGTTGTTGGTTTTGCGATTTCGTTTCATGGTCAGTTCTCTGTTTGGTTTTGTTTTGGTGGGATGGATTTAAAACTAAGCCACTTTGCTGAGCGGCTCGGCGGCTTCCTCCGTGCGGTCGAGAAAAATGGTTTTGGGGTTGGCAGCGCTTCTTCCGATGACCGATTCCTCCCCCTCCAACATAGCATAAGCTTTGAGCGTGAGGAATTCCTCTAGTTGCTCGCTACCAACCAGTTCCTCGAATATCCGGGTCGCTTGGTCGAAGTGGCCCTCTTGAAAGCGCAGCTGCCCGCGTTCATGCCGGATGCGCTCCAGTTCCTGCCGCATGATCTGACGGACCAGCGGCATTGTGACCTTGCGGCCGTCCTCGAGTAAGCCACGCGGGTTGTGCACCCACTGCCAGACCTGGGTGCGCGAGATCTCGGCGGTGGCGGCGTCCTCCATCAGGTTGTAAAGCGGCACGCAGCCCTGTCCGCCCAGCCAGGCCTCCAAGTACTGAATGCCGACGCGGATATTGGTGCGCAGACCTCCTTCGGTGATCGAGCCTTTGGGCACCTCGATGAGCTGATCTTCAGTCACGTGAACATCGTCACGCTGGCGGTCGATTTGGTTGGGTTTATCCCCCAGCACTCGGTCAAACTCTTCCCGCGCGATCGGGACTAGTCCGGGGTGCGCCACCCAGGTGCCGTCGTGCCCGTCGGTGGCTTCGCGGCGCTTGTCTTCGCGTACTTTCTGCAGGGCGATCTGGTTGGCGGCCGGATCGCTCTTTACGGGGATGTAGGCCGCCATGCCGCCCATCGCAAAGGCCCCACGTTTATGACACGCCTTGATGCAGGAAAGCGCGTAGGCGCGCATGAACGGCGTGGTCATCGTCACTTGCGCCCGGTCGGGCACGATAAAATCCACCTTCCGGGTAAATTTCTTGATGTAGCTAAAAAGGTAATCCCAGCGCCCGCAGTTCAGGCCGGCGCTGTGATGGCGCAGTTCAAAGAGGATTTCGTCCATTTGGAACGTCGCCAGGACGTGCTCGATCAGCACGGTGGCTTTGATCGTCCCCTGGGGGATGTCGAGCAGTTCCTGCGCGCGGATAAAAACGTCGTTCCACAGGCGCGCTTCAAGATAGTGCTCGAGCTTGGGCAAATAGAGGTAAATGCCGGAATCGTGCATCGCCCGGTACCGGGCGTTGTGGAAGAAATACATCGCAAAATCGAAGAGGCTGGCCGAGGCCTGCTGACCGTCCACCAGGATGTGCTTTTCGGGAAGATGCCAGCCCCGCGGACGTACCAGCAGGGTCGCCACCTGCTGGTTAAGCCGGTAACTCTTGCCCTCGGGGCTGACGTATTCGACCGTTCCGCGCGCCGCATCATGCACGTTGATTTGACCGTCGAGCGTTGCCTGCCAGGTCGGTGAATGGGCGTCCTCGAAGTCGGCCAGGTAGCAGTTCGCGCCTGAGTTAAGAGCGTTAATCACCATTTTCCGGTCCACCGGCCCGGTGATTTCGACTCGCCGATTCTGCAGGTCCTCAGGTACCGGCAGTACGCGCCAGCTACCCTCGCGCACCGACCTTGTCTCAGGCAGGAAGTGCGGCATCTCCCCACGGTCTATGGCTTCCTGGCGGCCCTGGCGCTGCCGCAGGAGCTGCAACCGGCGCGGATTAAACTCCCGCTGCAATCCGGCGAAGAACTCCAGCGCTCCAGGTGAGAGGATTTCAGCTTGCTCGTCGTTCACTGGTCCGAGCACCTCCAGGCCTTGCGGCAATTCGAGTGTTTTCATGTTGTTCCTGTGTGGTTTTGTTGGTGGCGAGCTCCAGACCGGTCGAGCTCGAAGCATTTGCTGCGCGCGTACCAAAGCGGGGCGCGGCGGCGACGGATTCGGGTATTTTCGCTCGGCTTATCTGAAACATTGGTTTTCATGATGCAGGTTCGTTCCCTTTTGTGCTGATGCAAAATCGGAAGTTTCAATACTTTGTATAACCCGCGCCTATATCCGCAGGACCCGCTATTGCCCCCGGGAGTTTTCCCATTTAAGTTGGTGTGGGTATTAACAGGGCGTATCGGACCAGAGTTTGGGTGACCCAAAGCAATATGACAGCTTCAGGCTATCGCTATAAGCAGAACCGGTTTCAACAATTGCGCGGCTTTTGTTACGCGGCGGCATCCGGCAGTGTTTCGAAGGCCGCCAAGAGGATGAATCTTAGCCAACCATCTGTCTCCCAACAGATTGCGAGTTTAGAGAGTGAGATGTCGGTGGCGCTTTTTGTGCGCCGAGGCTCCAAAATCCATCTTACTCATGACGGCGAGTTGCTTTACGAGATGGCGGGGCCGCTGATCGAGCAAATGGAGGACCTGGACGAACAATTCAGGATGCGGCGCCTCGAGGTTGATGAGGGTCACATCGAGGTCGCGGCTGGCACTTCCACCATTCTTTATTTCCTGCCCAAATACGTGGAGGAGTTTCATCGCGCGCATCCCAAGATTGAGGTGCGTTTGCACAATGTCACTGGTCTGGAAGGCCTGGAGCAACTTCGGACGGGGTTGGTGGATTTTGCGGTAGGACCGCTGATGATGGTCCCGGAGGACATTGAGTTCCATCCGGTTGTCTCTTACGAACCGGTGGTGATCACCTGCCTGGGCCATCCGCTGGCTTACAAGAAGCTCTCGCTGAAGGAACTGAGCCATTATCCTCTGATCCTGCCCCCGCGCGGCCTGAGCACCTGGAACCTGGTGGACAGCACGTTCAAGAAGCACGGGCTTTCTTATCAGGTCGCCATGGAAGTAGGCGGTTGGGAAGTGATCAAAAAGTACGTGGAACTGGGTCTCGGGATCTCCCTCATCATCAGTATCGGTATTACGGGACAGGAACGTCTGGAGGTGCTGCCGGCGGGGGAGTTCTTTCCCAAACGCACTTATGGTGTCGTGCTGCGGAAAGGCCGGATTCTTACGCCGCAGGCCAAACGCTTTGTGAATTTGCTCCTCAGCGGGAGTGAACCTCCCACCGAACTCCCATTGGCAGGGAGCGGGCAGAAGCCGGGAGTGGCGGCGCCCAAGCTTGTAGCCTAGCGCCTTGCCGTCGCGGAATCAGCTTTCCAGGAACCTGACCAGTTCGGCCCGGATTTGTTCCAAACGGCGACGGTCGGTTTCGTGCTTCTCGTGCAGGATGCGGCTGACCTCGGGGGTGAGTTTGAGCTGGGCTTCAGCAAATTGCTGGAGCTTCACGTCCATCATCTCTTCAAGCAAACGTATCAACATGTCGGCAGTCATAGGCGCTTTATCTCGGGGCCGTACAACCTGGGCGCCGCGTCGTTCTAGCCCCTGTGCGGCCGTTTATTCTCAGCTTTGAATGCGCAGCAGAAGCCAAGCCACTTATTGGAAGAAGTGGATTCAAGCCCGCGGGGGGCCAAGCCATTACTCCTGTCCTATATCGAGGCAGAGTCTGGTCCGAAAGAGCGGGATTTCGCCGGCAAAAGAACCTTTATCGAGGGCGACGCAGCCTCTTTTTTCCTGCAGCCCGCTTCGGTTTTTTGGTGGCTTTGCGCGCGGCTGGCGCTTTGCGGGCTTTGAGTTTAGCGGCGGGTCTGCGTCGGGAATGCCTGACGGGAGATTTCTTCGCCGGCTTTCGGGCTGGTTTTGCAACCGGCCGTCTGGGCTTGCGTTTGGCAGTTTGTTTGCCTGCTTTTCGAGTTTTCAGCACGGCCGGTCTTTCTGGCGCCGCCGCCGATGCTTCTTCCTCGCGCCAGCCGTGGGCATCGCGGACCGCGATCATAGCGCGCAGAATGCTGTCCCAGGTTTCCGGTTGCATCATGACGGCATTGGGGAACATGCAACCATCCCAGCAGATGTGGCGAAGAGCCCTGGTCAGTCGGCCATCTGTCCCGTGCAGCCAGTAGCCCGCATGATGCGCGATGGCGAGCTTGCCGTTTGGATCGTTGGGGAGGCAATGGTGGCCTGTTTTGTCGTGCGTGCCGGACCCTTTTACCGTCGCATCATTCTGCGCGACATGAAAATCGAGCGTCCAGGGCCGTAGCGCATTCGTAAGGGTTTTCATCGCCTCGTTCAGCCGGTGCGGCTCCGACCAATCCCAATCCGGCGGCAAAATCGTGTCTTCGGGCGCATTGTAACCCAGGATGTAAAGAAGCGTGTGGGCCATGTCGGCCTGGAACCCAAGCGTCTTGGGCCGATTGACCCGTTCCAGCAGGTCCAGGATCTTTTTCCAACTGTGCATGCCGCCCCAGCAGATTTCACCTTCCGCGGCCAGGCGCTCGCCGAAGTCGGCCGCCACATCGCAGGCTTCGCTGAAGGTCCGGGCAATTTTCGCCTGGTTGGCCTCCGGGTCCTGGGCCCAATCGGCTACGCCGCAGGCGGAATCGATGCGGACCACTCCGTCGGGCCGGATGCCCAAAGCCCGCAGGTTCCTGGCAATCCGGCAGGCCTTTCGGACCTGGCCCACGAAGGCCTGGCGCTCCGGGTCGCTCCCCATCGCCGACCCGCCGCCGGTCGGTGGCCAAACCGGGGCCACGACCGAGCCAACTGCCAACCCTTTGGCGCGAATCTTATCAGCCAGGCGCTTTATCCCATCGTCATCAATATCGATGCTGATGTGCGGGTCGAACAGGAAAAGGTCCACGCCATCGAATTTGATGCCGTCCGACTCCGCCTTGGCGGTCAGTTCGAGCATCGTGTCCAGGCCGATGCACGGCTCGGCCCCGGGGCTGCCTTTGCCGACCAGGCCGGGCCAGAGGGCATTATGGAGCTTCGGATAATTGCTGTGACTGTGCTGTGCGCTCATACAGATTTTCCCTTCCAGAAGTGCCCGAAAATACCAGTAAGGCTTTTGGCCGGGCAATGGTAAAGTGCAGCGCCGAAACCTTGAAAAAAATTGATGCGCAGAAGCCGGCGTGTTGTATCATGCTTCAGCCCAACTTGAGCGAAGGGCGCTCTTGTTGACCGGGCGAGACAACCATGAAAACAGCTTTCTTTCCGGCCAGAACATTAGGTCAATTGCCTGCCGACAACCTGGAGGCGCTCGCGGCACTCGGCGTCGAGTTCGAGCGGCTCGACGGCCACGCCAGGCAAATGTCAGAACAGCACGATGATTATGTGGAAGCGCTCAGCATCCTGCGTGCTTTTGCCATGGCGAGGGATGAAAAGCTGCCGCCCTTCCCCGAAATCGGGCCGCAGCGCCACCAGAACATCACCAACATTACCGCTTATTTCAGCCAGTTGCGCCAAACCGTTCGCGCGGCGCTGACCAGCCGCCATGCCAAGGGCTATTTTGAGTCCAAAACCGAGGAGTATGTTTCTTTATTTTCCAAGGTGCCGGTGTACGAGTTCTCCGAACCGGAGTTCCAACGCGTGCAGCGCCTCATCGACGAGTTGCGGGAACTCTTCCGCAACAGCCATCTGATCCCGGAAGAACAAAAGCGGCGGCTCCTTAGGCGGCTGGAGGCCATGCGTGCCGAGTTGCACCGTAGGACCAATGACATCGACCGCTTTTGGGGGTTCATCGGCGAGGCGGGCATTGCCTTGAGAAAATTCGGTCAGGACCTCCAGCCCATTTCCGAGCGCGTCATGGAGCTGGGAAGGTTAGTTACGACCGTCATCTTCGAAAAGGAAGGGATCAAGGCGCTCCCGGAATTGAGCCAGATGCTGGTGGCGGAGGGCAAAAGTGACACGTGATGCCTGAAGCGTGAAAATGGGTCGCGAGACTTCCGTGCCAGATTCACGCTTCACACTTCACATTTCGCTTCACTCCCCTCACCGCACCTGAACCCGATAGTACCGCTCTGTATTGGTCGCTCCCCCGGTATCGGTCAGCATCAGCGCGCCGCCATTCCCACTCACCGGCGACCCTATATTGCTCCAGGAACCGGCTGCGTAGAGGCTGTCGCGGCGCTGGAGTTGGTAGGTCCGGTTGGAAACCGTCGAACAGCTTGCCTGCACATCGGAGCCCGCCAACAACGCTTGCGTAATCTTGAAGACCGAGCTCGGGTCCAGCGGGTTGGTTCCGGCCAGAAACTCTTTCAGATTGGACATGCCGTCGCCGTCGGCGTCGTCCATGCCCCGCGACTGATCGCTTGCCTGGCCCGTGGGATGGCCGAACCAGGCCAGGCGCCACCAGTCCGGAATCCCATCGGAGTCGCTGAAAACGTCCGCGATCTTGCGCACCTGCAAACCGGAAATTCTTGCGTTATCGACCACCGGTGTGAAGAGCACTTGCAACTGGGAGTTGGTCACGGTGTTGGTGAAGATTCGCGACAACGGAATGTTTTGTCCACCGGCAGCAGCGTAAATATCGAAGTTGGTTAGCGCCGGCGCACCCTGGATGAAGACATTAAAAATGCGTTTGCCGGCCCCGTTCCAATAGGTCTCCGCTTCGAGCATCGTGGTTTCGTAAAGGCCTTCCGGACAATCGAACTGGTAAAAGAATCCGCCCCCGGAGGTACTGTAGCGTTCGCGCTGGTAAAGCGATTGCGCTGAGGAACAGATGCCGGAGATGGCATTGGCGACGTAGCCCGTTGCGCCGCCGGAATAACCGAATCCGCCGAAGCTGTAGGCCGAGTCGCGCAACCAAACATTATTGCTGCAATCTGTCACATTGGCCGGATTGCCGCCGCTAAGTCTTTGGAGATAGGCTCCTGGGACGTTGAAGAAGCGGACGCCAACCACATTCGTAGGCGAGATGTTGCCGGAGGTATCGGTGGCGCGCGCCGCCAGAAGGTGCGGGCCATTCAGGAAATTGGAACTGTTCAGCGTGTAGCTCCAGGCGGTCGCGCCGCTGACGCTCACCCAGGGACCGCTATCAAGTTGGATTTCGACTCTTTGGACCGCGACGTTGTCACTGGCGATGCCGGAAATGACGAGGTTGCCCGCGACGACGGCCCCATTGGTGGGAGATTGCAGCGCCAGCGTCGGCGGCACCGTATCAACATAGCCGGTCGCCGCGGTTTTGAAGCGGAGTTCGTAGGGCGCAACCATGGCGTTGCCCGACACTGCATCCACAGCCGTGTTGGTGACCCGCACCAGCAAATTGGTCAGCGGGGGCAAACCCGCGCCGCCCGCGGCGAACGTGAGGGTGTCCCCCGTCGCCGACCACGTGAAAGCGCCACTGACTGGTGGAATGGTGCTGAACGCGGCCTGGACACCGTTGGTGTCCATCGGCTTGCTGAACTGCAGGACAATAGGCGAGGCCGTGGGCACGCTGGCGGAGTCGTGAGTTGGGGAGTTGCTGACGATAACCGGGTCCAGCGGCCGCCAGTCGGATTGGGCGACAAAAATCTTGGCAGTCGTGCCGGGCACGGTGATCGGAGGGATTTCCGGAGTTGAGGTGACCGTCAGGACTTCATTGGTATCAAACAGGTTAACGATCCTGGTGCCCGCCGAAAAGATGGTTGAACGATTGGTCAGCGTCTGCGTCGAACCGGAAGTGTTGAACACCACAAAGACCTCTTCGGCGCCCAACCGGCGCGCGTAAGCGAACAGGCCCGGCCCGCTTGGTTCGTTCCACTTGTTCACGTGAGACCCGACCTGAAGCGCCGGGTAAAGGCGGCGGAAATTGTTCAGCTTCGCCACCCATTGAAAGAGCGGATGAGTCATGTTGAAATTGTCGCCCACCGAGGGGCCCTGCTCGAATTGGCCGGCGAACATATCCTCGCGGTCATTGGGGTCGCCGCCGCCGTTGAAGGCCTGCTCGGTGCCATAGTAAAGAGACGGGATGCCGCGCGCCGTGTAGAGGAAGGCAAGCGCCACCATCAGGCGATTGGTGTTGTTGTTGGCGTTGCCCGAACTCAGGAACCGCGGCTGGTCGTGGTTGTCGAGGAAGGTCACCAGGCGCATTTGCGCCTCCGGGTCGTAGTTGGCGGCAACTGCGTTGTAATGATCTTCGATCTGCTTGGTGTTACCGCTCGCAGTGGCAAACACGCTATTGACCATAAAATAAAGCGGGTAGTCCAACACCGAATCGAGTTCGAAACCCCCGCCGCTTTGGTTGCCCGTGTACGAGCCGCATTTGGATTCGGAGCCGTCATACACCTCTCCAAACATGAAAAAATTCGGCAGCCCAACGCCGGAGGCATAAGCATGGACCAATGGGCACCAGTTCTGCCAGAACCCCATATCCACGTGCTTGACCGTATCGATGCGGAAACCGTCGAAACCCACCTGGCCGATCCAATACTGGTACACGGCCGCCATGTTGCTCCGCACGTAGGGCGACTCGGTCCGGAAATCGTCCAGGCCGCTCAATTCCCCCAGCACCACCTGGTTGCTGATGTTGAAGTTCTGGATATTGCCGTAGTTATGAAAGAGGTTCGTGAGCGACGGGTTGATGGCGTTGGTGTTGAACGGAGCCGCAAACTGCTTCGAACCGCGGTAGCGCAGATTGTAACCCGAAGGCGGCGCCAGAAAATTCGGATAGCCCGAGTCGGTGCTGTAGATGAGATCCCCGCCGTGGTTCACGACGATGTCATCAATCACCAGTATCCCGCGGGAATGGGCCGTCTGGACCAGGTGCTGCAAATCCGCCAGCGTGCCCCAGTGTGGAGCGACCGTGTAAAAATCGCGCGCCGCATACCCGTGAAACTCACCGTTGGCGTTCAGGACCACGGGAGAAATCCAAATCGCAGTCGCGCCGAGCGCCTTGATATAATCCAGCTTTTGCTCGATCCCCTTGAAATCACCCCCGTGCACCGACGTGCCGCTGCTGCCGCTGGGGTTGTAGGTGCCCTCGGCGTTGTTGTTGGACGGGTCGCCATCGAAAAAACGGTCCGTAATGATCTGGTAGATGCTCTGCGCCTGCCAGAAACCGTTGGAAACCGATTGGGCGCCCGCGCAAAGCGGCAGGAATCCCAACAGCGCCAGCAGCCACCTTAGGCTAGAATTGTTATTGGCTGCCGATTTCATGCAGGTTGGTGGTTTGGCTGGCGCGGCTTTGTCGGAACGCGTTTATTGAGTATTCTCCAACGCACCCCGTTGGAGAGCAACCGCATAAACGTGTGGGACCGCACATTCTGTGGCGGGTCACTTTTTTCGGTAATCGGTCAGTGACGGCGGCCGGAGCGCGGACATTCCTGTCAGACAGGAATGTCCGCGCTTCGCTACTTCCCGCCCGCCGTCGGTGACCGATTACTTTTTTCGTGCGTTCCTGCTCGAAAGTTCGTTAATTGTGTGCCATGACGATTTGGCTGCTTGCTTTGCTGTTGCTGGCGTCACTGGCCGGTCTGGGCTACCGGCAGGGCGCAATTCGGGTTGCGATTTCATTTGTGGGTATTTTGCTGGGGGCCGTGGTGGCGGTGCCGCTGGGCCACTTGGTTTCCAAGCTGCTCGCGTTCGTCGGCTTGAAGCAGCCGGTGCTCACTTGGGTGCTTGGGCCGTTAATCGCTTTTATTATCGTCTCGGCGATTTTCAAATCGATTGCCCTGGCGGTGCATCACAAGGTGGACATGCACTTCAAATATCACGCCGGCGAATTGCGCCTGGCCCTTTGGGAACGGCTCAACCGCCGGGCGGGGATGGCCCTGGGCCTGTTCAACGGGACCGCCTATTTCGCGCTGATTTCCTTTATCATTTACGTCTTCAGCTACTGGACCGTGCAGATGGCCACCTCCGACCAGGATCCCAAATCGATGCGGTTTTTGAATCAGCTCGGCCGCGACCTGCAGGCCACCGGTTTTAACAAAGTCGCCCGCGCGATCGAATCGATGCCACCTGCCTTTTTTGATGCGGCGGACGTCGTGGGCCTGGTTTATCATAATCCATTGACGGAGGCGCGGCTATGGCGTTATCCGGCGTTTCTCAGTTTGGCGGAACGTCCGGAACTCCAAGCCCTGGCTAACGACGTCGAATTCACCAAAATGCGTCAGCGGCAGGATCCTATCATGGCCGTGCTCCAGGAGGGTACGGCCCAGTCGATCGTCAACAACCCTGACCTGATGCGGCAAATCTGGACCACCGCCGCACCGGATTTGAAGGACCTTCGCGGTTTCCTTGAGACTGGCCTCTCGCCCCGCTACGACCCCGAGACCATCCTGGGTCGCTGGAGATTTGACGTGAATGCTGCCGTGGCGATGCTGCGCCGGGTTAGCCCGAATATCTCTTCTACCGAGATGCAAAAACGACGGAAATTCATGACGGCGTATTTTGACAAAACTGGCCTCGTGGCGATGGCGGACCATCACGCAGTTCTAAAGAACATGCCGCAACTCAGGCAAGCCGGGGCGCCGGGCTCCACTGGCCCCGGTGTCCAAACCTTGCAAGGCGAGTGGAAGAACCTGGATGGCAAGTATCAGCTTACATTTTCAGGCTCGGACCTAGCGGCCAACGTGGAAGGCGACCGGCTGAGCTTCAAGGCCGAAGGCGTCGAGCTGGCCTTTCTGCGGGAAGATTAAATCGCTGGAACGCTGATCACTGACCACTGCTGGCCACTGATTACTGATCCCTGGCCACTGCCTGGCAACCACTGAACCCTGATTACTGATTGACGATCTTGAAGCTGGCAGGCTCGGCAACCCCCACCCATGGGCTGCGCGTTTTCTCAAAATCCTGGAACAGAGAAGGACGCGGTTGGCTAACGGGCACTACACTGGGATTGGAGAGGTCGATGGTGGCAGGGCGGTTAAACAGCGGGGCCGGCGCGGCGGTGTCATCGACCACCGGAACTGCCGCCTGTTGAGCCGGATTCTGCGCCACCGTAACTGGCACCAGCGGGATCGGCGTCGTGTCGACGTGCTCGGAAGCCAGGATCACCGCCAGCATCAGGCCGCAGAAAGTCGCGCCGGCAGCCCCGACCAGGACGGGTTTGGATTCCAGCAGTCCCCAAATGCGCTGCAACCAGGGAGCTTCAGCTAACAGCCGCTCGAGCACCGTTGCCTCGGCCAGCCGTTCCTCCGCCTGAATGCGGGCAATGACCTGGCTTGAAAAATCGTTAAAGAAACCGGGTGGAGGCTGCTCGTGACGTTTGAGCGCCAGCAACCGGCGCAACTGCTGGAAGTTTTCCTGTTCGTGGTGCATACTCACTTCATACTCATTTCAAATAATCCGACAAGTAGGCCTGCAATTGCTGCCTCGCATAAAAAAGCCGCGAACGAACCGTGCCGATGTTGCAATCCATAATGTCCGCAATCTCTTCATGCGACAGGCCCTGCACGTCATGCAAAGTGACGACCATTCTATGGGGTTCTGACAGCTTTTGCATCGCCTCGTTCAATTTTTCCTGCAATTCCATCAGGTTGACCTCCCGCCGTGGCGTTTTGTCCGAAATCAGCGCCACCAAATCCGGGTCGTGCTCCGCATTCACATCCAAATCGTCCAGGCTCATCTGGGCACGATTCTTGCGCTGTTTCAGAAAATTGATCGTCTTGTTGACGGCGATCCGGTAAACCCAGGTATAAAAACTCGAACCTCCTTTAAACGACTTGAGCGCCTGAAACCCTTTGATGAACGCCTCCTGGGCCAGGTCATTGGCGTCCTCGTGGTTGGACGTCATATGATAGACCGTCGCGTAAATCCGCTCCTGATAACGGCGCACCAGCTCGTCGTAGGCGCCCAGGTCGCCCTGCCGCGCGCGCCTGACCAAAACCATTTCATCTGTCGGGGCCGGGACCGGGCTGGTGGCGGGTTTGTCTGTTTCCCTGAGTGGTGCGTTGCGCCTCGCTGGTTCGGCCATAATCATAGGCTGCTCTCAGGCAGGTTTCCCAAGGCATCCGTCTGGCGGGCCAGGTAATCCGTCAAACTCATCAGCCCGTCTCGGCTGCTGGTTGCGGGCAGAGGCGGCAGAGCCTGGCGGGCCTGCTGCAAATACTGGCGCACGATCTTCAGCGAGGCATCCAGCGTTTCATGCCGGGCCAGCAGTTTGGCCACCCGTTTCATCGAACCCGCCTGCCAGCCCTCGACCAGTTCCCGCAAGCGCCCGCGCTCGGCCGGTTCGGCCCGTTCCCACAAAAGCAATACCGGCAACGTCAGCTTGCCTTTCGCCAGGTCCGTCCCCAACGATTTGCCCGCCACCGCTTCCGATCCAAATAAATCCACGCAATCGTCATAAACCTGGTAAGCCGTCCCGAAAGCCAATCCGAACCGCCGCAGCGCGGCCCGCTGCTCGGGGTCCGCGCCGCTCAGGAACGCGCTCAGCTCGCACGAAAGCGCAAACAGCTCCGCCGTTTTCATCTCCAGCACCCGGAAATATTTTTCCCGGGTGAATGAAAAATCCCCGCGATGCTGCGTTTGAAGAATCTCCCCCGAACACACCGTATTCGTCGCCATCGCCACCGCCCGGCAGACCTCCGGAGTCGGGAAGCCCGCCGCCAGCGTCAGCGCCCGCGCAAAAAGACAATCGCCGAACAGCACCGCGATTTCATTCCCCCAGTTGCTGGCCACCGTCAGACGGCCCCGCCGGATTTCCGCCTCGTCCATTACATCGTCATGGACCAACGTCGCCAGGTGCACCATCTCGATAATCACCGCCACCGTCACATGGTCCTCATTGAGCGGCCCCAGGGCGTTGGCGGTCAAAGCTACCAGGGCCGGGCGCAAATGTTTGCCCTGCCCGTTCAGCGCGTAATCGGCATATGGGGCGATTTTAGGGTCGAAAGCTTCGACTTGCCGGGCTAAACCGTGGCTGACGGAGTCAAGAAACGGCTCGACCGGCTCGATTAGCTGCTTCCACGAATGGACCGGCTGAGCGGATACCGTGCCCGCTATTGCCGCAGACACCACTTTGGAATCAGCCGCTAACATGTGCGTACGAATCTAAGGTTGCCCATTATTCAAGTCAAACTAGTTCGCTTTCCCCCTTTCCTGTTCCTCCTGCTTCTCCTCGTCCTCCTCCTCTCTGTTCCCTCCGTTCCCTCCTGTAAATCCCCTCCCGCTCCTTGGCCCTATGATTCTGTCCCACCATTATTCTGTCGGCTCCCCCAAAATTCCCGTTTCGGATCGAGCAAAAATCAGCTATGTTTTCATACGAGCTGAAACTTGCGCCACCACCCACCCAGCTAACCATGTAACCCATGTAACCATGTAACCCATTTAACCCATTTAACCCATTAACCCCTCGCCTCCCTGTGGCCTCACAACTCGCCGACCTTCCCGCCCTCAACCAGGTCACCGTCCCCGACCTCTGGCAGCAGCAGGCCGTCGCCGCCCTGCGCGAAGGCCACGACGTCGTTGTCCAGGCCCCCACCGGTGCGGGCAAAACCCTCATCTTCGAACTTTGGTCCAACCAGGGCAAAAATCGCGGGCAAGCCATCTACACCGTCCCCACCCGCGCCCTCGCCAATGACAAACTCGCCGAGTGGCGCGCCCGCGGCTGGGATGTCGGAATCACCACCGGCGATTTGGCTGAGAACCTCGGCGCCCCCGTCCTCGTCGCCACCCTCGAAACCCAAAAAAACCGCCTCATCCAGGGTGACGGCCCCGCCCTCCTCGTCGTCGATGAATACCAGATGCTCAGCGACCTCAACCGCGGACTCAACTACGAGCTCGCCATCGCCCTCGCCCCGCCCCAGACCCAGTTGCTCCTCCTCAGCGGCAGCGTTGCCAACCCCCAGGACGTCGTCAAATGGCTCCTCCGCCTCGGCCGCAAAGCCGTCGTCATTCGCCATGAGCAACGCCCCGTCCCCCTCGAAGAAGTCCACGCCAACAACTTGAGCTACCATCTGCCTGCCGAGATTCGCGGCTATTGGCCACGCCTCGTTGCCAAAGCCCTCGCCGAAGACCTCGGGCCCATCCTCATCTTCGCCCCGCGCCGCCAAGCCGCCGAAGCCATGGCCGCCGAACTCACCCGCCAATTGCCCACCCCCAATCCCCTCCCGCTCAGCACCGCCCAAAAACTCGTCGTCGGCGATCACCTGGTCAAAATGCTCAAGAGCCGCATCACCTACCATCACAGCGGCTTGAGCTACGGCGCCCGCGCCGGCGTCATCGAGCCCCTCGCCAAGTCCGGCCAGCTCCGCGTCGTCGTGGCCACCATGGGCCTGGCCGCCGGCATCAACTTCTCCCTCCGCAGCGTCGCCCTCGCCGGCGAATCCTACCGCCGCGACCAAGCCGAACAACTCCTGCGCCCCGACGAAATCATGCAGATGTTCGGCCGCGCCGGTCGCCGCGGTTTGGATGAAACCGGCTTTGTCCTCATCACCGCAAACGAACTCCGCCTTCTCGATGCCCACCCCTGCCACCTCTCCCGCAGCGGCGCCGTCGATTGGGGCGCCTTGCTCGGCCTCATGGCGGCTGCCGCCCAGCGTGGCCGCGACCCCTTCACCGAAGCCGTCCGCGTCCAGGAACGCCTTTTCACCACCAAACCCATCTTCCTCGGCGTCGAAGAATCCATGCGCCACCCTGGCGTCCCATGCGGCCTGCGCACCGACGCCGAACGCGCCCGCCACGTCCGCAAACGCGTCCGCGAAATCCTCGACAGCCGCGGCGAATGGGAACCCATGCCCGAATGGGTGCCCACCCCCCTGCGCGACATCCGCTTCTACGAATCTCAAATCTCAAATCCCAAATCCGACACTGAGAGTGAACAGGCCCTTCTGGAAAATCAAAAATCAAAAATCAAGAATCAAAAATCCATCCTCACCCACCCCGCCGCCCTCGAGCGCATCGGCACCGGCGCCCTCTGCGTCCTCTCCGAAACCGCCGACGGCCCGACCTACGGCCGCGCCCTCACCGTTGCCGAACTCCTCCCCGCACCACCTCCGCCCAAAGACAGCCGAGCAGGGGAGAACCTTCAACCTTCAACTTTCAACCTGCAACCTCCAGTGCCGGCTCCACCAATCCACCAATCCATTAATCCATCCATCCACACTGGGGGCCGCGTCCTCATCGCCAAATGGGTCCGCCGCCTCACCAACTGGAACGGACGCCAAACCACCCTCGACCTCTGGCACCAAAAACTCGCCCCCCTCGTCGAGCAACGCCTGGCCCAGCAGAAAACCCCGCTCGTCCGTTTCATCACCGACGGCCCCAAAATCCTCGCCCACGTCAGCCTCGCCGACCTCACCCTGCACGTCCCCGTCGACTCCCACGGCGTCCCCCTCTGGCGCCCGCTCGAACGCGAAGTCCTCCCCTACGACTGCGCCCAATGCCCCCTCGTGCCCGTCTGCAAACAACTCCCCACCGCCACCGGCACCGCCATGCTCTGGCGCCGCCTGGCCCTCGTTGATGCTGCCGGCGCCCCCACCCTCCGCGGCCGCATCGTCTCCTTCTTCTCCCAGGGCGACGGCCTCGCCCTCGCCGCCGCCCTCGAAGACCCCTCCTACCCTCTCGACGAACTCATCTACGACCTCGCCAACCTCGACGCTGGCTTCCGCTTCTGCGGCGACGACAACCGCTGGGGCGGACACCTCGCCCTCGTCTGCCACGAAAAATTCGGCCTCCAATCCATCCCCGGCTACCTCGAGAACGGCGTCCCGCCCAAATACGGTGCCGGCGCCCAGCACGTCGTCGCCTCCGTCCACAAAAATCCCCTCAACAAACACGCCTGGATTACCGACCTCCTCGGCCCCGGCGACATCGACCGCGTCATCATCGAATGGCGCAGCCTCCTCCGCCAAATCGCCCACGCCCCGGACCTCGACTGGCCCCGCTGGCGCGCCTTCCAGGCCCTGGCCAAATCCATCCTCAACGAAACCGAATCCCCCACCATCACCGACCTCCCCCCCCTCGAATACCACCAAACCCGCCGTGTCGACCATCGGCTGCTATTGCGCCGCCATTAAAAAAGCCCCAAACATCAAGCCTCAAGCCCCAGGAAAAAACACCAAATTCCAAACACCAGGAAAACTTCAAATCCCAAAATCCAATCCGGCTAGCTAGAGGGCATTTGGATTTTGAACCTTGATGTTTTCCTGAAGTTTGAAGTTTGGAATTTGGAGTTTTTTTGGTGTTTGGTGTTTGGTTTTTGGTGTTTTCCCTTTCGCCGTGCTTAGTAGTCAATCACCAGTAAAACCGTCTCCCCCGCCTCGCTCCAAAACACATACCCCGGCTTCCCCCTCACCCGTCCGACGTAGCACGTCATCTCGTTCGTCGGAGTCCCCGCTGACAGGTGCATCACCGCCAGGTATTCCGCCGGCACCGGCACCTCCGCCCACTTCGCCAGTGGAAACGCCGACCGGAACACCTGCCGCGGCAGGCTCGCCGCCGCCCGAAGCTGCTTCAACTCCCCCTTGGCGTTCAGCCACCCGATCGGCGCCGCTTCCAGCACGAACTTCTTTGGCAACTTGTGCTCAAACACCGTGCTGTACGCTGCGCTCGCCTCCCGCTCCAATCGCCCCTCCTCCGCCGCCGACGGCGCCGTCTGCGGCATCCAGCCCTGCACCTCGGGCACACCCGGACGCGCCAGGTCCGTCCCTTCCATCCGCGGCCAGCCCGATTCCGCCGCCGGCGCCTTCGCCGGCTTGGCTGAATGACATCCCGCCGCTACCACGGCCACCAAAAGACAAAGAAATAATCGCATGAGCCAGATACTTAACCGGGTGCCACGCGCCGCCGCAAGCCGGGAATTGAACCAACGGCTGCCCTGAACCCGGCGGGGCGCGATGTTTGGAATACCCTCCTGTCCCTCCGTTGACTCTGTTACCTTCTGTAAGATCCGTGCCCATCCCTGTCCATCTGTGGTTAAGATCCATGGGTTGCGGCTTTCCTCATCTGTCATCTGCGTGCCATCATCACTGCGCGATGACGCGATAGAACTTCGCTTGCTCCCCCTGCGCAGGCGTAACCGTCACCGTCGTCGCGATAGGCCCTTCGTCGTGCCAAACCGTATTGATGCCATTGAGTGCAGTGGCTGACTGGAGCCTTCCGGGACCAGTCGAGCCGAGCGTCAGCGTTCCGTTCGGGTTGCGCACAATAGAAATGGTCGGCCGCGCCGGCGCCGAGCCCGTCCTGCCACTGACCGCGAAAAGGACGGCATGCGAGTTGATCCCGCCGCCAATGAAAGAAACCACGACATTTGTGATTGCGCTGGTCGCGTTGGCCACCACCACATCTGACGCGAACAGCCGGGGCCAGCCCGAATTGACCGCGTTCACGATCCGGTTATTAAGATTGATGCGACCGTTGACATTGAAGGCGCCGACGGAGTTGTCCAGCCAATCAGGAAGGACGAAGAAGTTGGTTCCCGAAGAACCATCGGCATGCTGGATAAGAACCGCATTTGTGACCGGGCCGTGGCCGGCAGCGCCTAGAAAGGAAAGAGCGGAACAGGCCAGGGGAGTCGCCGGGGTGAGCCACGCCCTCGGGACAGAGGGATCCACCAGCACCGCATTATTCCCAATGTAGGTTGGTGGCATGAGATAACGATGGTCGGGAGCGGCGGAATTCGTGAGGATCGTGCCAGCCGGCGGCAGGCCCGTTGTCGGCGCGATGGTGACGTAGCCCTGTTCGTACCAGGTATTCAGGGTGTTATCGGTCCCGCTCTCCAGGCTGGCCGTCGTGGCCGTGCTGAGGAATCCAGGTTTGGCGGCGGCCGCTTCAACCACCATGTCCTGGTTGAAACCCGTGACGCGGAGCGGAGTAAACGGGTCGCCGGGCAATGGCGCGCCACTCACGCCAAAGACAACCGTGTGCTCGCTCCCGGCGGTATAGGAGAGATCGATACTGGTAACCGGGCTGAGCGTGCGTGTAAGCGCTATGTCGCGCGAGTAAATCCGCGGGTAATCGCCGCCGATATTGCTAAAAGTAAATGTGGTCACCTCCACTCGTCCATGAGTCGTCCAGGCCTGGCCGAACGCCCCAAGCCAATCGGGGGAACCAAAGGTCCCGGAATCAGTCGAGCCGTCCTCATGATGGACGGTGTACGCGATGACCTCGCCGCCGCCGCCGCCGCCGCCGGCGCTGGTCAGGAAAGACAGGTTGGCAAAGGCCGCCGGGTCACTCAGCGTGAGCGTCGCACTGGTAATGGCGCTGTCGATGAGAACCGCGTTATTGGTCTTATACGTCGGAGCAAACTGGTAATCGTGATCCACCTGGGCTTCGCTCGTGAACCTGGCGCCGGCTGGCGGCAAACCCGTGGTCGCCCAAATGACGTTGTAGCCCCGCTCGTATAAACTGTAACCCGTGTTGTTGGTGCCGGTTTCCATCGAGGCCGTGGTCGTCGGGATGACCGGCGGCGACGCGGCTCTTTCCACCACCACATCCTGGTTGAACGTTTCCGGATTCAGAGGGATGGGAACGAAATCGGCGCGGGTGGTGGAATTCGCGGCGAGCAGAGCGAGCGTGAGGGGAAGCAGCGGTGAATGGTTCGCATGCAGATTCATAGTTCGGTTGATCAAGGGTTTGGATTCTCAATGAGCCTTTGGCGTGATTTGCTTTTCTGAGTACTTGTCCCTGCGCCCGGCCATGCGCCGAACGCCTAAGGTAGATGGCTAGACCAAGTTCACGCTCGGTGCAAGATAAAATCATCACTTCGTATATAACTATTCAACTAATTAATATGTTCAGGGCCCTTAATCTGGTGACTGAAGGCGATGCCAGATTCACGAAGGAGCGTTATGGAGGTGCAGCAACCGGACGGGGCTACTCGAAGTTAGTCGTAGTCGGGCCGGGGAAATTTGCGATTCAGGATCCCAGGTTGGAAGATGGAAGATGGAAGATGGAAGATGGTTCCAGGGGTCCAGGTCCCGCGGGGGATTTTGGTGTTGATTGGCTTTGTTTGGCTTTGATTGGCTTTGATGAGGAGTGGAATTCGGAATTTCAGTTTGGGGCGAAAAACGGCGAACTGTTATTTGGCGAAATTAAGTGAAACCAAGTGAAATTAACTGCGACTTCGGGATTACTTGGGATTGGTGGAGATTGGTGGAGATTGGTGGAGCTGGCCGCAGACGCGAAGAAGGACGAGGGAGGGGCGAGGAAGAGGACTTGGGGGGATAGGGGGTACCTTGGGGGTGTACAGCCGTCCCACCGTCCCAAGGCCGGTAAACACGGGCGATTCTCAACTTTGCAACCGTCCCACTGCCGTCCCGCACCGTCCCAGCCGTCCCAGGACGGAGTGACGGTCACGGGTGACGAGCGAAAAGCGGCCAAGTGGTGGGCTGCCGAGATAGGTGCGCCCTTGGAATTTCTGTTCTCGGGCAGAGGGGGTAAAAGAGTGCTGTGATTTTTTCTCGCGGCGAGGGGGTGAACAGGGGTTGACACATTGACAACCTGCTGTTTACCGATGGATTGTGCGTTTCAGGGCTTGCAAAAGGCTGATCCCTAAGGGTTGACAGGTTGACGGGGAGCAAGCCGGCTGCCCCGGCATGGGTTGTGGCAACGTTTGGTTTTGAGGGGTTGCCACTGTTGCCAGAAGAACCCCATGTTACTTCGTAAATCCCTGCGCCTTCAGCCAATACACCAAGTCCCCCGTCCACGGGTGCCGCCGGGCCGGCTCCCAGTCCCGGGTTCCCAGCCCCAGGCCATGACCACCCTTCTGGTAAATGTGCAGATCGAACGGGACGTGGTTCTTCCGCAGCGCCTCCGCGAATTGCAGCGAGTTCTCCACCGGCACCGCGTTGTCCTCCCAGGTGTGCCAGATGAAACACGCCGGCGTGTTGCTCGTCACCTGCAGCTCGTTCGACAGCTCCCGCACCAGCTCCGGCGACGGCTCCTTCCCCAGCAGATTGTTCTTCGACCCCTGGTGCGTAAACTCCCCCATCGTGATCACCGCGTAACAAAGTATCCCAACGTCCGGCCGCGAACTCTCCCGCTCAATCGGGTCCGCCGCCCCCGCCTGCCCCCCATCAAAATGCGTCAGCAACGTCGAGGCCAGGTGCCCCCCCGCCGACGACCCCATGATCCCCACCCGCTTCCCGTCCACTTTCCATACCACCGCCCGCGCCCGCACCGTCCGCAGCGCCCGCGCCGCATCCTGCAACATCGCCGGATGCCGATACCCCGCGCTCCCCAGCCGGTACTTCAGCACGAACCCCGCGATCCCGCTCTCGTTCAAAAACCGCGCATACGCCTCCCCCTCGTGCGCTGCCAGCCCCGTGTAACCTCCGCCCGGGCAAATCACCATCGCCGCCCCGCTCTCCTTGCCGCCCTCCGGCAGATAAACCGTCAGCGTCGGGATGTCCTTCTCCGCCTGCCCCAAGGCCCCCGGCTCCCCCTCCGGCCAGAGCGGAAACGTATTGCTGGGTTGTGCCGGTCCGGACGTCAACCAGGCGAAAAGCGAAAACATAACAAGCGCCGTTTTCATTTCCCCCGAGCATACCAGTTCATCTCCCAATTCCCAACTCCCAATTCCCAACCCCCATCTCCCATCTTCCATCTTCCATCTTCCAAAAAACGGGTTGAAAACACCACCAACCCTGCTAACCTGTATCTAACCCAGCCATTGCATGCGCGCGCTCACACCGCCATGAACCTGCTTTCAACTTTCCTGTACGTTGGGGCGACAAAAACATGACGATTACTGAAATGTCCATTGACCACTATGCGCAAGGCAGCGGCGCGACGGCACCTCTCTTGCATGGCGAACGCTCTGGGGGCGCCCTGCCTGAGCCGCACTGTTCAACCTACAGCCAATGGCAACTTTCAACCTTCAACGTTCAACCTTCAACCAAACAGCCCTGATAACCTGACAACATGAAAACCTCCCTTCACATCGCCGTTTCCCTTTCTGCACTCTGCACTCTGCACTCTGCATTTAGCCAGGGCTCCCTCACCCCGCCCGGTCCCCCGGCCCCGGCCATGAAAACCCTCGCCCAAATCGAGCCCCGCACCCCGATCTCCTCCCTTCCTTTCACCATCTCCGCCCCGGGCTCCTACTACGTCACCACCAACCTCACCGGCCCGGGCGGCCCGGCCGGCATCACCGTCGCCGCCGACGATGTCACCATCGACCTCAACGGCTTCTTCCTGGCCGGCCTTCTCGGCGGCGGCAACTCCGCCATCGGCGTCTCCGGAACCCATACCAACCTCACCGTCCGTAACGGTTCCCTCCGCGACTGGGACTCCTACGGCGTCGCCACCCCTAACACCATCGGCGGCCATTACGAACGCCTCCACTGCTCCCGCATTGGCCTCGGCGGCCTCAACGTCGGCAACGATTCCCTCGTCCTCGACTCCGTCATCCAGAGAAGCCCCACTTCCCTAATCAGCTTCGCGGGCATCCTCACTGGCACCGGTTGCGTCGTCCGCAACTGCGTCGTCTTTGGCAGCGCCGGTATCGGCATCCAGGCCGGGGGCGGCAGCACCGTCTCCAGTTGCACCGTCGAATACCCCATCGGCACCGGCATCTCGGTCGGCACTGACTCCATCGTCACCGGCTGTGCCGTCAACTCCGGAGCCGCCGTTGGCATCGCCGCCGCCCAACAATCCTCCGTCCTCGATTGCAATGCCGGCAATAATTCCGCCAGCGGCATCTCCGCGGGCTACGGTGCCACCATCAGAAACTGCACCGCCAATTTCAACGGCGGCGCGGGCATCGCTCTCTTCGATGCCGGCGTCGTCCAAAACTGCACCACCCGCCAGAACAGCAACCACGGCATCGCCGCCGGCAACTCCTCCACCGTCTCCGGTTCCACCGCTGTTGCCAATACCAACATCGGAATCCTTGTCGGCAACGGCGCCACCGTCTCCCACTGTACCCTCGCCGCCAACCTCAACGGCATCCTCACCGGTAACAACTGCACCATCATCGCCTGCTCCTCCTCCCTCAACTCCTCCAACGGCATCTTCGCCGCTCTCGCCTGCTCGATCAAAGACTGCAACGTCTCCTCCAATTCCGCTTCCGGCATCCGCGCCTCTTCCTACTGCCTCATCTCCGGCAACCTCGCCAACCGCAACGCCGTCGGTCTCACCAACAACGCCAACATCTACGTCACCGCCGACGATAACCAAATCATGGACAACAACGCCACCTTCGGCGGACCCGGCATCAAAACCGATAGCGGCTACAACCTCATCGTCAAAAACAAAGCCACCGTCAATAACCCCAATTTCGACCTGGCCCCGGGTGGCGTCGCCGTTCCCATCAGCAGTAACCCCACCAACGCCGGTCCCTGGTCCAACTTCTCCTTCTAACCTGAAAACCGTGAATTCAAATTTTCAATTTTCAATTCTCAATATTCCAAATCCCGGACTAGTCTCGCTCCCAAATCAAAAATCAAAAATCAAAAATCAAAAATCCCGCCCAACCCTGTCCGCCCAAATCGCCGCCCACCCCGGCACGGCCTCATGCAGATGCCGCACCGCAAACCCGTTGTCCAGCATCCACCTCAAACACCCCACCTCCAGCTCTTCCCCGTGCGTCTCGACCAACATCCGCTTTACCCTCCGTGCTTCCTGGCCCAGGCCCCGCAGCACCTCCAGCTCCGCCCCTTCCACGTCGATCTTCACAAAGTCTGGCGCCTCCAGCTTTCCCATCACCTCCGCCATCGTCCGCACCTCCACCTCGATTCGCAAATGCCCTCCTGCCGCCGCTTGCTCCCGGATCTGCCCGCCCCGCGGGTCCTGCTCGCTGAACTCAAAACTCGCCCGCCCGCTCCGTGCCCCCAACGCCCACGGAAACACCTCCGCCCCCTCCAGGTTGCGATAGTTGAGCTGACAAACCTCGTAATTCCCCGGCAGCGGCTCAAAACCATAAAATCGCGCCGCCGGGTATCGCGCCGCAAAATACAGCGACGCAATTCCAATGTTGGCGCCAATATCATAAATCACCCTCGGCTCCATCGGCGGCAGCTCCGGCGGCAGCACATTATACCGCGCTGAAAAAAACTCCTCAAACGTCCCCGTATCAATCCCATTATCCCGGGCGTGCACCTGGAACCTCCGGCCCTTTCCCACCCGCACTGAGAAACGCAGAATCCGTTCCGGCGAGTATGCCCTCCACCCGCGAAAAACCAGGCCCGGCTTCAGGGCGCTATGATAAAACAACCGCGCCCGCTCCTTCACCGAACTGCCCAGCCGCCACGAGAAACCCAGCGACAACTTCAACCGCGCCATTCGCCCCAACCCATGTCCCTCAGCCTTATCGCACATGCTCGCCTTACTTCCGCCGCAACCACAAACTTGCCCCGGGCCCCTCCAGGAACAGCGGAAAACGTTCCCTCACCTGTTCCGTCATGCACTTGTTCAAATAACTGTTGAACACAATGATCTCGAACGCCGCGTTGTACATCAAGAATGCCCGCAGCAGGTACGCCTCGTTCCAGAACATCCCCTTCCAAAGCCAGTCTTGCGGATACTCGAATGGATACCAGACATCATGAAAATGCACCACTACCCCCGGCTTTAACACCGGCAGTATCTCAAAGAAAATATGGTTCACATCGCTGCCAACTTTGCTCACATGCGCCGTGTCGATGAACAATATGTCGTTCGCCTTCAAGTTCGAAAAAACCTCCAGCGGCACATCCTGCACGCATTCCTGCCTCAGCTCGAAACGCGCCCGGTCCTCCGGACGCACCAGCTCCAGCAACAGCTCCGGGTGCGGCTCGATGAACACCAACCGCGTGTCCAGCTTGAACGCCTCGCACGTGTCCAGCATCACGCAACTCGACATCCCGCTCCCCGCCTCGATGATGACCGACGGCTTCAAGTGCCTCATCATCGCGTACACCATGAACGCATCCTGAAATGGAAACGACCCGTTCGGATGAAAGTACCGCGAACGCGGATTGCTGCTCCTCTCAAACGGCCGGTGAGAATAATACTCCCCTAGTTCAGGAAACAATGCCGCTTGCGCCTCAGGTCGCAGGTCGATCCCCGCCACGCTGGGCCCCGGCGGCCCGTAAATCTTTTGCGCGCGCCTCGCCACCTCCTCCATGTCCGGCAGCGGCGAGTAGTAGTGTCCCGGCGGCACCCACTTGAAATAAGGCGCCCGGACGCACTGGTAGGCGAGCCGTGCTTTCGAGGGCAGCTTCCGAATATACGACGGGATGTTTCTTAGCGTGCGCAGCACTTCTGGGATAATAGAGATTACCGCCCCCCGGCAAAGCACATTCAACCTGTCTCACTTGCCTCAGTTAACTCAGTCAACCCAACCCACCCAATTAACGCAGTTAACCCAATTATAAATCCCAAACCCTGATCCATTTTCCCTCCCAATTCCGCATTACTAAGTGGAATGATTCAATTATCCAATTTCAGTTTTGACGGTAACGGCTTCCGCGGGCGCACCTGGCCACTGCCAGCCCACCCCATCCCACCGCCCCCTGGTGGTGCCGGGTCGCGCCCGCTGCCTGTCACCGGCCTGTCACCATACCCGTTTCAGGAGGTGAAAGGGCAGGCCGGAGGCGCGCCCCACTGCACAGTGACGGCCCCTCCGGCCTGCGCATCTTGCTCTGGCCCGACGCATTGTACCCACTGTCGCGCCGGGTTGTGACCTCTCCCCGCGTAGGACGAGCGGCCGCGCGGGGGGAGGATTGTTACAAGGTTAAAGGAGTTACATGGTTACAAGGGTAACCTTGCAACCATACAACGATGTAACTTTGCAACGATGTAACCATGTAACCCTCCACCCTTCCCTTCGCGTTTTTACGCTTTTCGTTTCACGTTTCACTCCCTCCGCACCACCACTCCGGTCTTTCCGTGCAGCTCATTAGCCAGCGCGTCGGCCTCGCCTACCTTATGTTCCCTCTTAAGCACATCGATCAAATGCTGGCGGATGATCCCTATCGACGGATGGTCGGCCCCCAGAATCTTGCTCTCAAGCCTCAGCGAATCGCGAAACGCGCTCTCCGCTTCCGCCAGTTGCTCGCGGTCCTGCAGGATCATTCCCAGGTTGTTGAACGAGCCGGCCACCGCCAGGTTCTCCTCCCCCCCCAGGAGTTTCCGCCGCATCGCCAGCGCCTGCCGTTCCAAGGTCTCGGCCTCCTCAAGCCGGCCCGCGGCGCGGAGCGTCAGCGCCAGATTGTCGAGCGAACTGGCCACCTCAACATGCTCCTCTCCGAACACCTTCCGCCGCATCGCCAGCGCCTCCCCGTGCAGGGTCTCAGCCTCACTCAGCTTGCCTTCCTTGGCCAGCACCAGCGCCAGGTTGTTCAGCGCCGTGGCGACATAGGGATGGTCGCCCTTGTAAAATGTCCTCTGCATCGCCAGCGCCTGCCGTTCCAAGCTCTCGGCCTCTGCCAGCTTGTCCTCGTCCCGCAGTACGAAGGCCAGGTTGTCGAGCGTCAGCGCCACCGCCGGGTGCTGGCTGGGCAGGAGTTTCTTTTGCATCACCAGCGCTTCGTGAACCGAAGCCTCCGCTTCGCTCAGCTTGCCTTCTTCGCGCAGGGTCAGTCCCAGATTATTGAGCGAGGTGGCCACAGCCAGATTCTCGGCTCCCAGCAGCTTTCGTTGCATCGCCAGCGCTTGCCGGTGCAGGTCCTCGGCCTCCGCCAGGCGCCCTTCACTCCGGAGCACCAGCGCCAGGTTGTTCAGCGTTTCCGCCACGTCCGCGTGTTCGTTGCCCAGCAGTTTACGCCGCAGCGCCAGCACCTCGCGCTGCAAGGCCTCGGCTTCGGGATAGCTGCCCCGATCGCGCAACACCAGCGCCAGATCATTCAGCGACGTGGCTGCGTCCGCGCGTTTGCCGCCATGCGCCTGGCCCTGAAGCGTCCGCGCTCCGCGGTGCATCGTCTCCGCCCGCTCGAACTGGCCCAGCGCCCGGTACACTTCACCAATCGTATTGCACAATTCGGCCTGCACGTCCGGTTGGTCTTTCAAATCCTTCGTCACCCGCTCGACCGCCTTGTCCATAATCTCCTTGAGCAACGCCGTGTCACGGCCCAGTGCCACCGAAGGCCCGACTCCCTTGAGCGTCTCCTCCAGCAGCAGCGCGACTTGCTGGCTGCGCTTCGCCTCGGCATCGGCCAGCCGCCGCGCCGCCTTCTCCTGCACGAACAACCACGTCGAAAGACCCAGCCCTATGACCAGCGAAGCAGCCACGGCGCCGGCCGCGGTGAACGCCAGCTTGTTGCGCCGCGCCATTTTTTGAAACCGATAGAGCTGGCTGGGCGGACGCGCCACCACCGGCTCGTTGTTGAGGTACCGTTGGATGTCCATCGCCAGGCCGTTGGCTGTTTCGTAACGCCGGGTCCGGTCCTTCTCCAGGGCCTTCATCGCTATCCAGTCCAGGTCGCCCGTCACCAGGTGAATGAGCTTCGGCGGTGCCGCGTGTCGCTGCCGGGCGACGGTCGTCAGGTCAGTGGCCAGCATCGTGCTCAAGCGGGTCGAAGGGCGCGGTGGTTCCTTTTCCCGGATCAGCCGCCGCATCGCATCCAGCCCCGCCGCCAGCAGCTCTTTCGCATCGAAAGGCGTCCGGCTGGTGAGCAGCTCGTAGAGCAGCACGCCCAAACTATAAATGTCCGACCGGGTGTCGATGTCCAGCCCGCTCATCTCGGCCTGTTCCGGGCTCATGTAGGCCGGCGTGCCGATGAACTGCTCGAACTGCGTGAACAGCGTCTTGTCCGTCAGCCGCTGGTCGGTGGCCTTGGCGATGCCGAAATCGATTACCTTCGGCACCGGCACACCGTCGTGCAGGGTGACCAGGATGTTGGAAGGCTTGATGTCGCGGTGGATGATGCCTTTCTGGTGGGCGTGCTGGAGCGCCCGGCAGACCTGCACGAACAGCTTCAGCCGCTCTTCGGTGTTCAGGTTGTTCTGGTCGCAGTAATCGGTGATCTTGATGCCCCGCACCAGTTCCATCACGAAAAACGGACGCCCGGTCTCCGTCGCGCCCGCATCCAGCACCTTGGCGATATTCGGATGGTCCATCAGCGCCAGCGCCTGGCGTTCAGCCTCGAATCGCGCGATCACCTGTTTAGTGTCCATCCCCAGCTTGATCACCTTGAGCGCCACCCGCCGGCGCACCGGCTGCTCCTGCTCCGCCATATAAACCACGCCGCAGCCGCCTTCGCCGATTTGCTGGAGCACCTTGTAATGCCCGATCCGGTCGCCGGGCTTTTCGCTGGGCGGCAGAGAAATCTGAATGGTAGGCCGGCGCGGCGCGACCGCCGGCTGCTCGAGCGGGCCGCTGTGCTGCGCGTGCGCCTCCAGCAGCGCCCGGACCCGCTGATGCAGCTCAGCATCATTGCCGCAGGCAGCCTGGAGATAGCCGGCCCGCTGGTCAGGCGGCAACTGCAGCGCGCCGTCAAAGACAGCCTCGTCGCGCGAGTTCGGAGTGCTCATGACAGGGAAGGGGCTGCTGGACGTTGCATGGAAGCGGGAACAGAGGGCGACTGACAAAGCCCGAGCCGAAAGCGTGTAGGAAACGACGTAAGGAGTCTCTGATCAACTGTTTCCAGCAGAATGAGACGTAATTCGATCGGACCCTCCTTACGTCCTTTCCTGCAATCACTTATGGAGAACTTTGTCATTCGCCGTGAGAGGGTTAATGGATTTTGCAACTCGTGTTGCCAAACGCATCAGTCATCATCCACCATCCGCCATCCAGGTTTACTTTTCGGGCTTTTGTACGTTGCCCGGCGGCACGTGCGTGTCCCAGGTCATCCCCGACTGCGGGTCATACATGGCCGTTTTTCCAGGCACCGGTGGGACGCGGATCAGCACTTTGCAGGCTGGACACTGAATCTGCCGTCCCGAAATGGCCTCATCACATTGCAGATGTTGCTGGCAGTGTGGACAATTGAATTTGAATTCGCTCATAGGAAGAGAGGGAATAGTGGACTGATGGGGTAACGGAGGGGTGAAACGAGAGATTGTTGGATTAATGGACTAGCGGATTGCCCTTTGATGTTGCTCGCCGGGTGTTTCGTCTCGTGGCGCCACCGAAGAGAGACGCTTGCGCCGGCATTGCCTGGTTCAGACGCTTGGATGATATCTGTCATATCACTTAGTAATGCGGAATTCAATCGAAAACCGGCTCATGAAAAAGCAATCAAATCATGGACCGAGCCGAACGCGGTAGAAGCCAGCCTGGTTGGTGGCGGCTCCGGTATGGACGTAATTGGTCGTTCCCGGGCCGCTGCCGGCTGCCGGAATCAGCGGGCTAAGGTCGCCGAAGCTGCCGGCGGTTCCGCCGATGTTGGGCGCCCATTGCACGACGTAGCTATGACCGCCTTGCGTTGTCCAGTCCACCCGCAGATCCGTTCCGTTGGTGACGATGCCGCTGAGCGTTTGGAAGAGCGAGGATGCGTCGAGCGGGTCGGTACCGGCCCGGAGCTCATCGCCGTTGCTCTGTCCGTCCCCGTCGGCGTCGAGGGCCGGGTCCAGCACCATAGTGCCGGCCTGCAGCAGGCCACCGTTCTTGTAGAAATGGCCGTTGGCGTTGGTCAGGATGAGGTTATCGACTACCAGCGTTCCGTTGCTGCCTAACACGAAAGTGCCATTGAGCACGTTGAGTTGGGCATTGTGATTAGCGTTGGTGACGTAAAGCATGCTGGGCCCGCCGAACGTGCCCGCACCCAGGCCGGCACCGGCGCCGCCGTCCAGAACCAGATTGGTCGTTGTGCTGACGCCGCCGCCGGCCTGCTGAAGTTGCTGATAAATGATCGTGCCACCGGCACGCGTGAAGGTGCCGCCACAGCCGTTGGTGACCCTGAGAACATCGACCACAAGTGTGCCGCCATTGAGCAGGAAGCTGCCCTGGCGCACGTCCAGCGCGGCGCTGTGGGTGGCGTTGGTCACATACAAGGTGCCTGCGCTGAGGGTCACCACGCCGGTCGAGTTGCTGAGGCAATCGCCGACCACAAGATTGCTGGTGATGCCGAGGGTGCCGCCCGACTGCGTCAAAGTGCCGGTGAAGCCGGGGCTGTAGCCGACAAACATGGTTCCGACATTAGTGCAGTTGCCGCCCTCGACCAGCATGTTGGCGCTATGGTCCTGGCCGATGATGATCGTGCCGCCGCTGCCGTCCAGGTCGCCGCCACCGATGATAATGAAATTGGCGCTGGCGCTGGAGAGGATGGTCAAGTGGCCGCCGGCCAGCAAATCGAGCTCGCCTGAGGCGCTGCTGTTGGTCCCGCCAAGCTTCACTTGGCCGAGCGTTGTCTTGCCGCCCGCGATGTTCAGCCGGCCGCTACCTCCCGGCCCGACTAAGACCGGCGCGTTGGTGGCGATGAAGGCTCCCGCGGCGACCGTCACCACGCCGGTCGAGCCGGCCGTAGGAGCGATGACGGTATTCCCGGTCAGGTTATAGGTTCCAACATTCGTAAACGTTCCGGAGATGATATTGAGCAGGGAAGCCCCTATCACGCTACCCTGGTTGATGACCGTTCGCTGGATAACATCCTTTTCCGAGGGGCCGCTGATGGTCACGAGGCTGGCGGGGCCAAAAATCGTCGTCCCTGGTCCCAGCAAATCGCCGCCCAGCCAGTTGAATGTCCCGTTGATCGTCAACGTTCCGCTGCCGCCCAGTTGGCCATCGTGCGTTGTTCCATCATTGACACTGCTCAGGGTCAAGGTCCCGCTAACGGTTACGTCCGGAGTTATCAAAAGGCTGCTGCCGCTGACATTGACCACGCTGCCCAAAGTTGTCACCGCACCCGAGAGGGTTACCGTCGTGCCAGGGCAGCAAGCATAGCTCAGGCTCGTCCCACCAGAGACATTGTAAGTTCCTGCGTCTGTAAGCGTGCAGGGGTAGAGGCTGCCCCCGGCCAGACCGCCCAAACCGAACGCGA
>Ga0210408_10000701_pt1 | contig 39070 bp, 63 predicted proteins | sample IncBWH4MmetaG_FD_155471 | JGI IMG/M metagenome (GOLD analysis project Ga0210408, IMG submission 155471) | Forest soil microbial communities from Barre Woods Harvard Forest LTER site, Petersham, Massachusetts, United States - Inc-BW-H-4-M | ecosystem: Environmental > Terrestrial > Soil >...
TTTGCTATCCAGACCCTCGTTAATGCTAATAAGATTAATACCATTAGCATCTACATAGTTCAAAATCTCGTCGCAATGCTTCTTACTCCGAGCTAAGCGATCTATATTACAAACAACCAGAGTATCCCCTGGCCGCAGAAAATGAATACAACTAGCCATCTGCGTTCTACTAGGATTACCTCCACTTTCAATCTCCTGGAATATCTTATCGCATCCATATTTCTCAAGCTGCTCTATCTGCATTCGTATATTTTGATGCTCCGTTGAAACTCTCGCATATCCCACTTTCATATCTTTATCCCTTTTGCTATTCTAAAAAGTTCAATGGCATTATTCGCAATATCTTTGCGCCATCCATCCTCCAAATTATCGTTAAGCATACTTGCTAAACTCATAAAAATAGAAAACCATTCAGTAATAGGAATAGCTTTACCTTCATTATGACCATCAATGCTCATAAAAAGACAACTGAGACCTCCATTGTGAGCACCTATCCCTTCCCGAATGATACTTACAGCACCCAAAGCATCAGATAAACCTTCAGTTTTCTTTTTAATGTCTTTCACTTTGAAGCCATTCACCTTTGCTTGAAAGCTCAAATTGTACTTTAAACTGTAATTCATAACTTTCCCTCCAAATATGTCTTGATTATGATAATGGCATTTGATATACTTTGCAAGATTAAACGGGCGTAGCTAAGGTTTTTGATTGTTCCTGACAGACGCCCGTTTATGTAATGCATATTTATGAGCGAAAATGGACTTTGAAAAAATAGCTAAACTATATGATGCTCCTACTTCTGATGAGTTAATTAAAGATATTTTGGATTATTGTTTTGCTCGTTCAAAAATATATTTGCCGGTTGATAGCAAAGCTGATGAGTCTTTTGTCACAATGATGCTATGCTCCTTGACAGTAACGACTAATCTTATATGTACTTTTTATATGGTAAATGAAATTGAGATTAAAGATCGTCAAAAATTTGAAGGTGCTTTTGTGAACTTATTTAGAAGAGCATTAAAAGATGGTTTGGAGTTTAAAGAAAATGAAGGTTAAAGTACAACATTCTTCTTATGAAGAAGAAGTCCCTGTCGTAGTAGGTTCTCCTGAAGAGATCAAACAGATTGATGAAGCAGTAGAGAAAATGTTTGGGGTTCTTTTGCAGATTAAAGACGGTCAGGTAGCTATGTCTGCAATAATGCATTTGCTTTGTAAAATTAAACTCTGCGCTACTGAAGCAGATATAAAAGAAGGCAAGAAATTAACTCTAAACATGGTTTTAGCAAATTTTAAAGATCAGTTAGAGACTTTTAATGCGGGTACTTCAAGAATATTCCAAGAAGTATCAAAACATCATTTTGAATTTGAGGAATGAAAATGACCATTAAAACTGTACCCATTACTAAAGCTGAAAATGAGCAGATGAACAAAATGATCAATGACATTAGTAAGACATTAGCTGAACTAAAAGATCCTAATAAGATAAATACTGCTATTATAGGCATAATTTGTAATTTTAGCGCTAATGCAATGATGAACGCCAGGAAAGCTGGAGCTATTATATGTAAAGAAGATGCCAATAAGGTTTTTTCTGAGTATATGGAAGAGTTTAAAGCGGCTACCGAGCATTTGTTTGATGAAATACTACAGATCAACAAAATATATGAGTAATGGAATGGAGCTTGAAAAATTTATAGAATTATTAAAAAAACTTGATCAATTGGAGAAGCATGAAAAAGGAGAACAGAATAAACCTCTGAATTCTAATGAATTACAAGAAGCTTATCACCATAAGTCACTTCAAAAGTTCCATGAGATAGAATATAATCTTAAAAAAATCCATGAGGAAGTAATTGAGCTTAATGATTTTAGAATAGACAATCACAATCTTCTTAAAAACTTTCAAGTCCAGCTTTCCAACATTGATGTGTCAATTCAAGCTACGAATGCCAAATTCGATGTGCTTATGGAGTTATTAGAATATACAGAAGCTTATAAGGAGTCCCGGAAAGCAAAGGAATTGCAAGATAAAGCCGCCGAACTTGTTGATGAAGCTCAAAAACATAAACAATCTATTGAAAACATGCCGCTTTCAGACCCTAAGTTCAAATTGGCTTATAATTCTAAGTTTGTTTTAGGCCGTCATGGCATTAAGACTATTAAACAACTCATTACTATGAATGAGAGAGAGCTTTTGAGATTAGAGAATATTGGAGTGGTAAGAGTTCGTAAGATTCAGGAAGCTTTGGATGCACTTGATCTAAAGTTAAGGGAATTATAGGATTTTCTGCGAGACATTTGTATCTCATTGATGTATGGTGTAAATATAACCATATATAAAACAGGAACTTATGAAGAATTTTATATTGACTGCCACAATCGCTTTAATAGCAACAACTACAATAGCAGATGACCTTGCACCTTATGGTAAGATTGCGGTTGGCTGGGCGCATTTACCTCATAACAAACTTACAGTAAATGATAGAGTTGGCTCAGATATCCTTAAATCAAAAGGCGAAGGTACTTTCTTTACAGGCGCTTTGGGAATGGGCTCTCGCATTAAAGACAATCTCCGTGCTGACTTAGAGCTTTATTTGGATGACGGTATTAAGGGTCAGAAGCAATATAAGAACTCAGTATTGAATTTCAAGACTAAGACTATTGCTGGCTTTGCGAATGTATATTTTGATCATATCACCAAAAGCAAGTTCATGCCTTTTGTAATGGCTGGAATTGGTTACGCTCATAATAAGACTTCTATTTATTCATGCACAAAGCGTTACACAGGGACTTCTAATGGAATGGCTTATCAGTTTGGGTCAGGTATTGGGTATGCAATCAATAAGGAGATAACCGCTGAATTGGGGTATCGCTTCGTAAACAAGGGCGTAAAAACCAAGATGCTTAATAGTGGCGAAGCTGCTCATATTAAAGGTCATAGGTCTAATGGTAGAATCCATGGCGTCTTTGCCGGCGTTAGAATGAGTTTTTAAAGCCCATTATAAGGGTCAGTGTATTCGATAGGAACTACTAAGGGACAGTCATGCTCAATGATCTTGTCAACATAGACAGTTTTTTCTACGATCTTCTCCTTGATAACCGGTTTATCGACGTAGACTATTTTTTCAACTTCCACAGTTTTATTTATGAAAACTGGCTTTTCGACTATTGTAGGTTTGTCGACAAATACAATATTCTCTTCAGCTTGAGGCTTAAACCAATAAGCAAGCATACCCAGGCCACTAGTAAGTATTCCAACTATAACAGCGCCGATAGGAAAAGATTTATGCGATACTTCATAAGGAGGCGGAGCAGCTCCAGGAGGAGGAGAAACAGGCGGTGCATAATATTGCGGCTGTAATCTAATATCGGTCATATCATACCTTTAAAAGGTTAATATACTTATGGTGCGCCTTTTTTTTCAGTTTGGCAAAGATTTTCAGAAGCGGAATGTTTTTTAACTACATTACAAATCAATAAAGTTAAATTAATTTGAACCATTATTATGATAATTGCCCAAAACATAATATCATTACGAATATGAAAGTTTTCCATTTTATTATCCCCATTTTACAGCACAAAGCATAGCAAGAATAGAAATTATAATTATTAGAGTTTGTCGATTAAATGAAGAATTAATTTTATCAGTTAAATCTTTTTCCATATTATTAGTATGTATTATTAAATCGCTTCGTAATTGATCAACTTGATATGTAGTAGCAAGTCCTTGATAATGAGCATCATTAATTTGATGCATAGTTTTTATTAATTTTTCACCTTGATCATGTGTGAAATTAACTTCTTCTAATTCTTTAATAATTTGATTTGTATCTGGATATCTCATATAAACTCCTTTAATTTCCGCGCTAAGTATAGTATACATCCATCATTATTGCAAACAAAATGGATTTTATGATAGAATTCTTATTAGGTTTTATACTAACTTTTTTTGGCTATTACTTAATGATTTTTACTCGCAAGGTAAATTATCTTCATTACGAAGTAGAACAACTATCTGTTAGAATAGATAATACACGCGAGAATATGAAGCATTATGCAGATTTAGAGGAAAAGGTAAATCACCTCTATAGGGATTTACAAGTATTAGAAAATCGAGTAAATGGCAAATACTCTACGGTGCATTTATACGAATCAAGCTAGCACTTCAATAGCAATAAGCCTTGATGTATAACGATAACATGCATTTGAATTAGTATCTGTGCCACTGCGATTAACATACAAAGTAGAAGCGCCATTGCCAGTATAAGCTTGTATTGTGTAGGTTTGCGCGGATGTAGAAGCAGGAGAATCAAGATATACATACTTAAAGCTAGAATACACATAAGCGGTAGCGGCGTTTCCATACATTCCCCCAGTAGCATTAACTTGGACTCCTGTAGCACCAGTTCCTACGCCAATATCACTTCCATTACGTTGGATTTTCCAATAACCCGCAGTTGTAAAAGCTCCAGTAAAATCAATAAATAAAAGCACTGAGCTAGTGTTTAATGTCGGCGTAATAACGACACTAAAATTAGTAGTACCATCGCTTATTGTAGTCCATGTAACGTTGCTTATAGATTGAGCCTGCGATGATGTCAATTCCGTAAAGACCGACTGACCGATTTTACTTGTAGTAGGAAGTCTTATAATAGTAGAATTACTCATTTAAACCTCCAGTAAAATTAAATAACTAGAGCCGATATAAGCTGTCGAACCACCAATTTGATTTATATCCACAGCAACGCCCTGATTATTTACTAGCAAGGTATAAGTAGTAACTGACGTAGTTGCCGGAGAATCCAAATAGCTACAAAAAGAAACTGATCCAGAATTTGTGACAGAATTCATTCCATCTGCAAATTGAGCAACATTGCGGCTTCCAGCGCTAGTTGCAGCACTTAAATTAGTACCATTCCTTGCAAAAGAAAAACCTCCTTGCTGCGATTGATAACCACTAAAAGAACATAAGCATAAAACTTTATTAGAAGAAGATACCGGAGTTATCTTTGCGCCAAATCCGCCTAATGTAGTATCGGTAGCACTTGCCGGAGTGATTGCTTGCTTTTTATTTATATAAGAAAGTCCTATATTACCAAAATTTCCTAAACTACCGTTAGAAGTGCTCATGGTAAAACCTCCATTGCTACTATTGAAGATGCGCAGCAAGCTGTTGCAGTAGTATTAGCATCACCATTGGTTCGATTTATATCTAATTCATCGGTAGCCACATCAGATGCAACTTTAAGACTATAAGTGTGAGCCGAGGTATCTCCTGGCAAATCATATTCGATTGCAGTTACTGTGGTTTGTCTGCCAGTAGATAAAGCTGCACTTCCAAAACTACAATTCAAAGTAGTGCCACCATTTCCGCCACCTATAACAGTGCTATCCCGCAGAACCTGAAAATAATAATTAGCTGTTGATTGCTTCCCACTATTACTTAACGAGATAAATAATATAATTCTGCTAGAAGCATTTGTAGGAGTGATTGTTACTGTAGGAGATGTGACTGCTACAAATGTATTAACAGTTGTTAAAGTTGTAGCTTGCTTAGTAGTTAATACACCTGAAACTATCTGAGCAATTTTACTCTTTTGTACAGCAATGATATTCGCTATTTGTGAAGTACTCATTGCGTACCGAATACATCAACCATTATTGCGCCTGACGGGTCAGTTAATGTTCCACTTGTGTTTCTAAATTGTACTCTTGCAGTACTTGTAGTTATCGCTTGCACCAAAAAAACCAACACAGTGCTAGAACTAATACAGCTCCCATATACCCTCATATCTGTTGTATTCGCAAAGTTAGTTGTAAAGTTAAGCGTATAATCACCTGCCGCCGTTCTAGATACACTTGTAACATTATAAGTATAAGTAGTAGTTGTTCCCCCAGGAGTAATAATAGCGGCAGCTTTTGAGACTCCAGGATGATTTTGTACTTGGCCAGGAGTCACAATAAGGTTAGTAGCTGTTGCTGATTGCATATCTGATTTGGCAGCATATCCTATCGTAGAAGCAATTGTTATACCTCTACCTATTTGTATCCAGCCAGAGGTAGTAGTGTCTGCTTCAAATACAGGTTTGCTTATATGCCCTACAGTTGTAGGTTCTGTTGATGTAATCGCACCAGCACTAGAATCCGATATAAAATGTGCGCTTGCAGCTGTAAAACCCGATAAACCTGATATATAACCAGAAACCTGTAATATAAAATTATTAGCATCTGTGACTGATGAAACAACACCCACACATTCAGCGGTAGATGCCGCATCAGCCTTAGCTAATGCATAAGTTCCTGAACCATTAATGTATAACCAATTCCCAGCACTAAAGCCATGTGCAGATTGATTAATTGATTTTGTAACAGTAGAACCACTTATAGTTTTCCAAGTGCCATCACCGAACCATGCCGTAGAAGAGCTTGCGCCAGTCCCGCTATTCAGATTGTTAACTGAAAGGTTGCCTGTTACATAACTTGCTAAATTGATTGCGGAGCCATTCCAAGTTCCTGAAGTCACCGTTCCCAATGTAACTATAGAAGTTGCGCCTGTATAAGTTCCTGCTGTCACAGTATCTAGTATTGCACTCCACGCCTGCACATTAGTTCCAATTGCTAAACCAAGATTAGTACGTGCAGAATTTGCACTAACTACATCTGAGAGATTGCTGGCCTTAACTAGCTTAGCAGCTAGATCAGTTGTAAGATTTGTGACCTGAGATTCTGCGATAGTAATAGCTGTTTGATCGAATGTAATATCAGTACGAGTAGCTCCAGCATTATCAGCCGCAGTTAATCCAGTTCCGCTAATATTAATAATACTACGCTGTACTAAAGGCGTCCCATTATTCTCAATCGTCTGATAAGACTGAGTACTTACTGTTTGCCAAGTGCCATCCCCTCTTAAGAATTGACCTTGCGCTCCAGCTAATGGAGCAGGAACTAAACCATTAGTGCCATTTATTAAGCTTGTAGCTCCTTTGAATGTACCAATACGTAATATTTGCGCCATTATGCATCTTCCAAAGTAACCGTTAAATTCGTTCCTGCACCCGCATTGGCTAAAACAGCCCTAAAAGGCTTTCCTTTAACAAAATCATTAATAGCAAATTGATCGTCGGCAGTAGAAGTCACAGGATTATTAGCTATATCAAAAATATTCACCCAAGTTGTTCTATCAGGCGTTAAAGTTTGATAAGTTATATTGGCTCCATCCCATGTCCCATAAGCCATTAATGTAATTGCCAAATCAGTATAAGTCAGATTACATGGATTAGAATTTGCATTTGTAGTCTGATTAGTGAATACATATTGCGGAACGTTTGGTGAAGTAGAGCTCATTGCAACCTCTAATTAAATTAGAGTTAGTCAAGCTCTCTATCTTGTTCCATACGAGCCATTTTCTTTTGACCACTACGTTCCATTTTGGAATACATAGATTTTTCTTCACCCATACCACCCACATGGATACCACCCACAACACAATCCTTGAAATTGTAATGCTCTTTTTGAGCTGGCGAATAGTCGAACTGGTCTTTAATCATTGCCTTTTGATTTGAAGAAAACTTACTTGAGATATCATAAGACTTGGACATGTTAACCTATTAATATATATATTATATTACTATGTTACACCCAGTTATTTACTTGTAAAGTTATTATTAATACTTTCTTTAAGTTCTTGTAATTGCTTGCTTATTACAGGTATTTCCATCATAAAACCTTTGATAGCAAGAATTGCGCTTTGAGTCTCATTCAGAGCATTTCTTAGTTTAGTTATATCTTCTGACTGAGCTGAGATTCGCTTATCCGTATCGGCAATAAGAGTTTCTAATTGATCTTTCATTTTATCCATTGGATTAATTCTAATAGGTTTGTCTTTTGAATTTGGAGAAGGATACTTATTTTTTATGCTTTGGATGTATTCCATCCATGCATCTAGTCCATGATTATAAATCATGTCTAGTTGATCTTGAAGAGGTATATATTCATTTGATCGTAAAACCTTATAGACATTCTTATTTCTTTCTTCAAGATATTCTTCCCATGCTTTTTCTAAATCAGACATTGTAGGTTGAGAAAGTTTATTGCTACTTTCCCATTTCAAAGACTCATAGGTTTCACCACAATTATAAATCGAGGGTGATTGTCTGCAATACCATTCTAATGCTTTATATAAATCCATATTATGCTGTAATCTCAAATAAAGTTAATGTACTCGCCGAACGAGAAAATGCCGCAGAGTCAGTATCTAAAGATGACCTATTGATATAAAGAGAACCCGAACCAACTCCTGCTCTAACTTGAATTTTATAAGTCTGAGCTGAAGTCGATGCCGGAGAATCCACAAAATTGATAGCACAAAATACCATGTCGGCAGTTGTGCCAGGGACTCCTGCACTACTACTAATTTGAGTTCTGCTTCCTGCGGCATCCCCAATACAAATAGCAGTTGAATTTCTTACTAATAATGCATCAATGGTTATAGATATTGCGCCACCGCAATTTAAAGTAGCCATTGCATAAATTTTATTTGTGATAGAAGAAGGCGTTATTGAAACACTTAACCCCGAATCTACGAATGTAGTACTGCTAGTTGTAAAAGTAGATGTTAAAGCTGCAGTTTTAACCTGCACAATTTGTCCAGTTTGGGATGCAGGTGTAGCCCAAGTGCCATCCCCACGCCAGAAAGTAGTCGAACTTGCGCTAGTACCGCTATTCAGATTATTAACCGAGAGATTGCCTGTAACGCCATTCGCAAGATTTATCTGGTCCCAATTGGGATTATTGCTAGTGCCCGTATTAGCTAAATAGCGAGTTGCAGTAGTATTTTTATTTAATAATGAAAAGGTATTAGCCGCCGAACCATATATTAAATCGCCCTGAGAGCAGCTTGTGAGACCTGTTCCACCTTTCGTTACACCAATAGCTGTACCAGACCAAACGCCAGTTGTAATAGTTCCCAAGGTTGTAATACTAGTACTTCCTGTATAAGTCCCCGCGACAACCGAATCAAGTACACTACTCCATGCTTCTACATTTGTACCTATTACAAGACCAAGATTTGTCCTAGCAGTAGCAGCGCTAGTTATTTCAGAAAGATTATTAGAGCCAACCATTATAGTTCCACTAGTAGGTAATGTAAGAGCTGTATTACCTGTAAGAGTAAATGTAAGAGAATGCGCTCCACTTAAAGTAAATGCACCCGCTGTGGAAACATTGCCTCCAAGAGTTATCGTGTTAGCGCCATTATTAATCCCTGTACCACCATACGTGGGAGAAATTATTGAAGCATTCCATGTTCCTACAACTATTGTTCCTATGGTATTAAGGTTTGTGAGAGAACTTACTGTCGATGTAATTAATGTTCCTGTTGTAGGTAAAGTAACATTTGTAACGCCAGTAGTTGTCAAAGTAAGACTGCTTGCACCACTAGTTGTAAATGGACCTCCAGTAGTTAGATCGCCTCCTAAAGTGATATCATTTGCGTTTGCTACTCCTGTGCCTCCATAAATGGCATTTAAAGGTGTAGTAATGCCTATAACATTACCAACCTTTGTAAGGGGTGCTGTAACAGTGATATTTGCGGCTGTTTCAAAAGCCGAGAAAACTATTGCTGTTGTACCAACTGTAATAGTTCCTGAAGTAGTCATTATGTAAAGAATACCACTATTTACAGTTCCGGCGGAAGCTATAGTATATGTTCCAGTTTTAATTTCTGCCGATGTATCATAGTCAGTTGCACGAGTTAATACCCAATTAACCGCCCCATTACCTACAGTAGTAACTGTATAAATACCATTTTGAGCAGGAGCCGCTTGATCTTTTATCAATACTCTATCATTAACACTTGGAGTTGAACCATCTATAGAAAATGCGGCCATTGCGGCGGCATTTGTAAGAGTTGCTCCAACACCTGAAGCGCCATTATTATAAGTAGCTGTATAAGCTCCGGTACTTGCATATTTTACCGCTGTAATCGGAGTTAAACCTGCTGCAATATTGTCCACATACTCTTTTGTGGCAGCCCCTAATGGGAGAGTTGGGTCTCCACTAAGAATAAGTGGACCTGTCATTGTATCACCCGCTTGTAATACAAAATTTGGAAAACTTATATTAGTTCTGCTATTGGCCCCATCATCTACAATAGTAAATTGGTTACCTATAAAGTTTAGATTTTGCCTTTGCGGCAAAGGATTGCCATTATCTTGAATGATAGTTGCACCAGAACCTACATTTTGGAAACTTGAAAATTGCGCCATTAATAAATCTCCAAAGATGCATTTAGTGTAGTACTGACTCCTGAAGTGCTTTGAACTGCTCTGACTTGCTCGTTTAAAACTAAATATTGGAGTGTTGCTTGTCCATTCTCGGCTGCAAAATTCATAGTAGCGCCATATCTATCTGGAACATCTATCCAGACTGCTGGGTCAGTTTGAGGGGCTAATGTCTGAAATTTAACACTAGCTCCCCCAAAGGTTCCCCAAACTTTTACTATCGCAGTTTTATTTTGATAATTAATGATAACAGGATCACTCGTTCCATCAGTTGTCTGATTAGTAAATAGCCTAAACGTGCCGTACCCTGTTGATGACATAATTACTATTCATTTGAAGGTTGCACTGTTTGAGCGGCATTCCTTAAAGCATGATCAATTTCTATCTTTTGCTTTAAAGTAAGATCACTTCCTTCTTCTTTAAGACCATGAAGAATATCTACATATCCTGTTGCAACTCTGTAAGTTGAATTATAAAAAGCATCTAGAATTCTTTGTGCATCTTCGTATGAAATATTAAAATTAGACATATATCCTCAATATATTATAATGGTTCAACCAGGAGCCAGTGAACGACTGACACATCATTAGTTTCTACTGTATGATCTGCGGTTTTTAGGGCATTAATAATAAAGCTGGTTCCTGCAGAAACTGTGCCAACTGATAGAACGCCTATCGCACCTGCTGAAGCTCCTATGCTATATCTTGAAAGGAATATCCTTGTGCTCGCTGTAACCGAAGTATTTGCTACAGTCACAGTACCTGAAGAGAGGGTTGCAGTACCCATACGAGCATTTGAACCTTCTTTAATTTGTACGCCTTTACCAGCGGTATTAATAATCACGTTTGCAGAAGCAGTAATATCAGCACTGAATGTTTGAGCGCCTACTACAGTTTGTGCTCCTTGAGTCATCATGAATGAAGCACTTGCACCCGCTGAAGGTATTGTATAAGTATAAGCTCCTGCCTGAGCCGCATTGGTAATGGTCATTGTGGTATTACCAGTATTATCTACCGGAACAAATAACCACTTTCCTTTAGAAGCCGTAGTCGAGAAAAGATTCAGCGCACCTAAAGTGCCTGAAGCTCCAATATTCAAAGTATTGATTTGTTGTGCCGCGGTAAACACATTGGCAAATTTATCCAATGCAAAATTAGCTGTAGAAGCTCCTGGGTCTGGCACACTTATAACTGAAGCTTGCCCCATTGCTGCATTGGTAATAGTAGTAGTAGTATTACCTGTGTTATTTGTAGCTGTAAAAGTTAATTTACCGCTAGCTACTGTAGGGGGGAAAATATTTAAAGTTCCTGGAACTCCTGAAGCTCCAACATTTATAATCGGAGTATCTGCACCTCCTGAGAACAAATTGGCTACAGTAATCTGCGCAGGAGTTAATTGACCTGTTATAGAATCAGGTTGTTGAATAAGAATTTGAGAACTTGCGCTAGTGGAAGTAACTACCTGTCCTTCCGCCCTAGACAGACCTGCACGTGACATACCTTGCCTCGAAGAGTTATTATAGCATTAACCCTAGCATCTTTTTATATATAAACCAATACTTTATGCATTAATTTTACGAGATAGTAACCTGTAGAGGTGTTCTACCGTTACTGGCTTGCCTTTTTCGTAGAAAAGACCTTTATTAGCCTTAGCCGCATCAGGAAAAAGTTTAGCCGCACTCATGCCACGCCCATAGTTCCTTATAAGAGATTTAGCACCATTAAGTCCCAAGAAATGAGCCATATAGACTTCTCCGCTTGTAGGTTGACGGCCTATTGACTCCATAAGTCCCATTGCATTATCTCTAATATGCAATGCGCCCATAATCGCATTAGCTTCAGGATTGTTTTTATCCCGAATATCTATTCCTAATTGACCCCCATATTGCTTTACCATGTTGCGCCATGTGCCATTAGTAAACTGAAACAAACCACTAGCTGATGAAGATTTAGACTTTGCATTAGGGTTAAGACCGCTCTCAACTTTAGCTATTTGTCGTACAAATTGCGGGTTGAGACCTAATTGAGTAGCGCTATTGTTTATAGTTTGCTCTATCCTTTCTGCGCCATTCATTGGTTGACGCATTTGTTGTTGCGCCATTTGTCCAGGAGCTTGAGGCATTTGAGGCATTGGAGGTTGCGATTGCATAGGAACTTGTAAGGATTCCTGATGAGTTGGTTCCTGAGATTTTTGTTGCAGGAGCTGTTGCAATTCTTGTTCAGACAAAGAATTCAAATCATTATCTCCATTGATTCCTTGCTCCTCTTGTTGTCTAGCTGTAAGTAAACCTTGAAGTTCCTCTTCAGAAAGATTATTCAAATCTGAAATAGTTTGGGATTCCTTTTCCTCAGTTGTAGATTTATTCAAAGCATCGATAAGTGAGTTTGCTGCTAATGAAGAGCTTTTGACGGGATTTTCAAAATTCGGAAGTTCTAGTCCTTGTCTAAGATTCTTTTCTAAATCAGCTTGATTTATAGATTTCTTAGCCAAACTTGAGCCGCCAAAATCTTGTAATGCTCCAACTGCTTCTTTAACATAAGGAACTTTAAATAAGCTTTGAAGTATTGGAGAGTCTTTTAATAAATTTACAATACCACTTCCAGAAGGGTTAACAGTACTTTTTCTACTTTGATAAAGAACACTTCCTAAATCGCCTAAATCCAGCAAATCTTTAAATTCCTTTTCGCTAAATATAGTCTTTAAAAATGCCTTGTTTTCTTCAAGATTGTTTTTAAAAGTTTGTACTGAAGGATTATTAAAGTTAATTTTACCTTTATCATTGAACAAAGGTTTTAGAACTCTTTGGGCTGCATCAAGTTTTATTCCATTAAATTCTGGACTATCTGCGCCAACATGCTTTTTGATTTCTTTAACAATGCTTTCAGCTTGTTTGCTAAAACCATATTTATTAGCGCCAAAAATCTTATCACTTATCATCGCATAAGTATAAGGCTCGCGTGATTTATCGGCATTTTCCACAATATCCTGAATAAACTTCTTACCAAACTCAGTTTCATGTTGCGCAGAAAATCTTTCTTTCATTTCGGTATTAAGTTTACGAGCTTTTTTAAATTGGTCTAAAATTGCTGTGTCGCCTTCGATTAATGCTCTTTCAATGGTATTATCCAAATGTTCGTCTAATTCTCTTCTTAATAAATCTATGCCGCCTTTATCACGTCCTTTCGCCCCATCACGTGCTAAATTTAAACCTTGCCTATAAGCTTCAATCCTTTGGAAGTTTACTCCTTTAGCCCCTTTAGGAGCTTTCCTAAATAATCTTTTGAAGGCAGCTAGTTCAGCGTATGTGCCAGGAGCATTTTCAAAAGAAAGTCCTTTTTCAACTAATTTAGCTTCTGCTCTTTTATTAAATTTCTTTATATCTTTTATATTAAAAAATCCAACTGATTCATAGGCTTCATCATAAGCATGTTTAACTTTGCCAGCGACTTTATTATAATCACCAACTATCTTATTTGTGGCAGGTTTTAAAGAAGCGCCTTTTTCAGTAAAATTCCCTTTACCTAGATCTTGTCTTAAATTCCTTGCCGCATCCTGAAATGCACTCTGTTGTTGATTTTTGAATGAGGATAGAATATTTGCGGCATTGCCACCTCTAGCTCCGCCACTTAATAAATCTTCTGCCACTTGCTGAGAAGTGTTTTGTGAGGCTTGTCCAAGTGATATCGGTACATTAAATTTCTGAGATAATTCTATGGCTTGTTGTTGCTCAGGACTTAGATTTTTATATCGGCTGAATATACTTCCAGCACCTTTCATTAAGGCTTGCAATCCTCCACCAACTCCTGCGCCTATAGCGCCACCTTTTAAAGCATCTAACATGTTTTCAGCATTAAGTTCTCCCACATCACCAACATCGCTTGAGCCTAATCCATGTAAACCTCCTAAAAATCCTCCAGCTCCGACAGCTCCTTTAATTGTGTTTACTCCTCTTCCTATTGGATTAATCACTCCACCTCCTAAAGCTCCTAATCCATACGACCAAGGGTTTTCTTGCGCTGCTTCCACATTAGCATTTCTGAGATAATCCCTACCTTTTTTATAAGTCTCAGCGAACTCTTCATTCTCAAATAATTCTGGCCGCAAATATCTAGCTATCAATGCGCCTAATAAGCCTCCAGCTTTCGGGGTTGCACCAAAAGATAAGGTATCTTGAGCTCCAAGTAATGCACTTAAGGATTTTGAAGGTTTGCCTTTCATTTAGCTCCCTGGTTTCTTTTATTTGCCAAAGCCCTTTCGATATCTTGTCGAGAAGCATTCTTAAATTTCTCAGATAAATTTGTTCCATTGCTTTGTGGAGTTTCACCAGCAAATAAACTATTAGTATTAGCAAATTCCGTCCAAGCAGTTTCAAATCCTTCTAATGTCCTATGTTTCAGATAATATTTTTCGGCAGCGGTATTATACATTTCAATTCGATCATTAATCTTATCAAAATATTCAGCTAACTTTTTTATTCCTTCAGGACTTGTAGAAAGTGAAGGGACTACAGTTAAGAAGTGCTTTCTGTCTGAGTCCGATACAGGCTTCATTTTTTCGGCTAGTTTTATAGACAATTCATTTGCCGCCGTGCGAATTAACTCGCCTGAACCCACTTCTTCTGCATTTTTAATACCTAAAAAATTACCCAAGCTTTTAGCAGCTAATCTTTGTTCCCCAGCTGTTCCAGTTTTAAATGTTTGGGCCGCATTTGTAAGTACATTAAGTGCTAATCTAGTGCTTCTAACTACATCATTAGTAGGCTGTATCACATCCTTACGAAATTCATTGAAAGCTTTTTTATCAACTAACTTTTCATTAAGTGTTTGTCTTACTTTAGGTGCATATTTATCCGATTCATTTATAAAGTTTGATACCATTTCTTTCGGAGAACTTTTAGCATTAACTTTACCTCCTTCAGTAGAATTTGAAGGTGCGGGGAGAGAAGTCATATTTGGAGTATTAGGAGCAAACACTGGCATTTCTCCTCCAGAGCCAGCACTACCTAAAGCTTGAGAGGTAGGAGTCAGTCCAGTAATTCGGCCTCCTTGTTTGCTCAATATTTTAGGTTCTTCACCGTAAATCTTATCTTCAACTAATTTTTCCTCATTACCTATAGATGAAACTAGACTAGCTATATTAGCAAATGGTAAACCTAATTCATTGGCTTTTTGTACTATTTGTTGATTATTAGCTCGTGGATTTTCCTGCATCCATTGACCTAATTTTTGCTGAGCAATTATTTGATTCGCCTCTTGCTCTTGCTTCATTTTATTCAGACGTGTCATTTCACGATCTCTATTAACTGCTGCAGCATCAGTCATCACATCGCCTAAACGTTTACCAGACGTCGCGGCCATTAGACCCGCAAGACTTAGTGTACTGGGATTACTTCCATAAGCATTAGTTTCACCTTGTGCATTAGGGCCAAATAATTGTTCAAAAAAGTCTTTCATCCAAACATACCTCCAAATTGACCACCACCTCCTTGACCAAACATACTTAATCCTATATTTCCAAATTTTTGTAGATTAGATGATTCATAAGGAGTGGCTCCGCGTTGATATCCGGTACTTGAGTTTGGCATTCCCGCAAGTAATTGCATAAATGCCATTGGATGCATATATTTTGCACTGAGTCCGGCCTGGTTTTGTTTTTGTATTAGATTGCCGCCGCTTAATACATCAGCAAGTGACTGACTTCTTAAACCAAGTGCTTTCTCTCCAAAAGCTGCTTCTGCATCAAGCATTGCACGAGCACGAGCTTCTTCTACTTGCGGTAATTGACCGCCATACAAAGGGTCACGTCCTAAACTTCCTATACGACTTGCTCTATCTCGAATACCAGCTAATTGAGTGTCTGCATTGCGATTTATATTAGTCATTGCTCTATCACGTGCTTGTTGGAAAGGAAGCATATATTTTCCTAGTCCACCTTCAGAAAAGTCCTCATTAGCATAATCACTTATAGCGCTCCTTTGAACTCCATTTAGAGGCTCTAATACTCCAATAGGTCTAGTAGGAGTATTCCCCATCGCTTGTTGGTATGCGCCCATTTCAGGAGAGGAAAACATATCTTCGGGATTATATTCTGGAGCCATTCCCATAGTTGGGCCTTGCATATTATTAAGCATAGCAAAGAACTTTTGATAAGCTTGTTGTGCTTCAGGTGGTAAAGCTCCATAACCGCTTTGTTGAGTTTGATATCCAGGTTGACCTGAACCCTTCTTTTTACCTCCAAATGCTGAGGCAGCCATTGATGCTGCAAAAGGTATAAATGCTGCGAAACCCATAAAATTTCTCCTAAAATACTGTAATTGCTACTCTTCTCCATTCTAATGCACCCGCATTATCTATCAAGAAGTATTCATAATCTGGAGTAACTACTCTGTCGTATAACCTGTCAGGGTCAAAAACATCTGTACTATTTGCCGGCACGGAACGGTCTGTTCTAAGCCTTCCTTGTAAAAAATAGGGTTGGAGTAGCTTATTTATAATTCGCAACTGATTCTCAAGAAAAACCAGTCTCTGTTCGATTTCATTTGGGAGATTAAAAACTCCTTTTATATATGCCATTATCTCACTCCATAAGGTTTTTGCATTTCATAGGTTTTTTGAATACGGAACCCAATTGTATTTGAGAAGTCATACATATATTGCCTCTGCCTTCCCGTAATACGCGTATCTATCTTAGTTGTATTGCCAAAGACTTCATAAGGACCAAATGTTCTCGCATCAGCTTGTCCATCATATTCCTTTGTATTTACTGTTAGGGTATATAGATGCTGATTAGTATCCAAACTCCCAATAGGTAATACTAGATTACTTGGTATAATCTGGCTGATTTGCTGGACAAAATCGCCTGTCTCAAAGAGATTGTAATTAGTGGTTAGACTTCCTGTCATCGGTTGTCCATTATCACTAAAATCAACTTCATGCTGATAGAGCTTAGTAGGAATGCTTTGGTCACATGTTCCTACTGCCATATATTGTGCTCTGGTAGGATTTGTGGGTTTTTCTGCCGCAGTGCGTACCATTTGGCCATTTGTTACATGCCCTTCCATATAATTCCATATAATATATGTATTAGGCTCAACTACTGGAGAAAAAGGCGGAATAATAGGATAATTATTAGCGACAAAATACCACCACACTTCATTAAACTCTATGACCTTTCTTGCAAAGCAAAGATAGGAATAATGCCAATTGATATTATCAATCATCCAATGAAGAAGTGTATTATTAGGGATTTGACTTACAACTGAACCATTATAAATATAAAAATCATTTTGACCTTGCCATGCTACTGCATCAGGAATTTCCATAACAGCATTTGGACCAATTAATCCATCTGTATCTGTAAGTAGTCTTATTACCCAAATATCAGGTTTACCTACATAAATCATTGTGTAGACGGCGTTCGGTGTAAAAAGCAGATATTGTCCCTTTACATAACTATGCGCGATAAATCTACCTGCACCTTCTACATTAGCATTATAGGCATTACTTGTTGCATCAGGTGTCCAATTAGTTATATCTAAATTATCACTGGAGCGTATTTTATTTGGTACATTATCTGCGCCTAGCGCCACAAGAATACCTTCTGCTTCTGCTACAAATACATAATTTGCTGGAGGAGAATTAGTAATTTTTACCGGAGCAGTTGTTGCTGAACGTGTCCATTGATAAATTATCCCCTGATTACCTGGGCAGACTATAGCTGTATTAGTTATATAATTTATTGACCAAATCTGAGGCAATAAGAACCCAGCCTGGAATTGCTTTGGAACACCATATTTACCTTTGCCATAGGCTCCTCCTCCATAACCTAAACCATTTGGAACTGTACAAAATCCTGCAGCAATTTGATGCTGAACTAAGGTTGCAGCGCCTCCTCGATTAACTGCACTAGCATCTGCAAAAATAGCCGTGCCATTAAGATAATATGCCCAGGTATTGTCATCTATTTCTCTTACCCAGCTTTCGATATTCAAATCTGCCGCTGTAAAGCCACCAGTTCCGCCACCCATATTTGCAGCCATGGTTATCTTGATTCTATCGCCATCATCATAACCATGCGCAACTTGTGATACTGTTACAACTCTTGTAGTAAGAGTTGCACCTATACCTCCTGAAGCAATACTCAATGCATTAGTATTAGCCACAAAACTAAAAGTAGTTGAAGTGATAGCACTTATGGAATGGTTCCCATTTATATTGCCGGCTATTATCCCACCTATAGCACCAGACCCTGAGATTTGAATAATATCTCCCACCTGAAATATAGGAGCTAGTAAAGGAGCAAAAGTAACTATTACTACAGGACTCCCTACCGCAAAGGTTGCAATAGCATTCCCCGCAAAAGAAGCTATATAGTTAGTAGCTAAACTATTAGCTATAGCAGTTGTTGCCGAATCTAGCGGTGTAATGTTGTATATATTTCCTAGTTGGGAAACGTATAGACCAGTATGAGTTCCGACAAGCAGATGCTCAAGATTACTAAAATCAATAAAACTAAATAATGTTCGGGGTACACCTGTAATGACTTGATTGTTTTCAGGGACATTTTCTTTCCACCCTCCGATTTTCTCAGGCAGTTGTTGATAAAACCTTATCTTATCAGCATTTGAATATAAAAAGCTAGTAAGCGAATTATCCTCTTTGTTTACGCCAGGAGGTACATTGATAATACTTCGCTTTCCAAGCATCTATCATGCTCCACTATAAATAAAGAAGTTGCCCACAAATAAGGTAGGTTGCATATTGTTATGAGGTTGATTGCCGCCTTGATTTGCAACTACGCCTGAAGCATATCCCGGTGTGTTTTGAATAGCCTGAGCTGTAGTAGGAGTTCCAAATGTAAAATTCCCAAATGCTGCTGTATTTGTAAGAGGGTCAGGTAATTCCGGCCTTGTTAAAGTATGAGTTTCTTCACCTACAGTTGCTCCTAATGCTCTAGGAGTTAATCCAGTTCCTATTCCAGTTGCACCTGGAATACGCCCACGTAAGTCAGGGACAAAGAAATTAGGACCCGCTCCTCCAAATGCATAACCAATAAGTGCAAATAATTCGGTATAGGCAGCTACTAAATATGTGCCTCCATCGCATATTATCCAGCCATTGTGATTAGATGTCTGAAGAGAAAACTTATAATCACCTGTAACTGCTGCAATTCCCATACCTGCAAACGTATGAGTTGTTTCATTTAAAACTCCTGTAGCAACCCATTGAGTGCCATCATAGACTTTGACTACATCAATAGGTGAAGTTGTAGTATCAAGCCAGAAGGTCCCTTTTTGGAATGTTGCAGGTGCGCTTGTACCTATAAAAGTATTCATGAATGCGCGAACGAGAGTATCCTGATTAGAGATATTTTCATTTAGATATCCTCCCCATAAATCAACATCTCCGCCTACATCAGGAAGTTTCCAATTAAAATTCGGTGTATTAGTAACCATGTTAAATACTCAATATGTTATAAACTGTTTTGGAACTATTTTTGCGTTTGATTGTATTGATATAATCTTCAACTATCGGAATATAGCTGTTAGCTAAGTCAGGACTTTGAAGAGTATCTCGATAGAAAATCTCAAGGGCTTTATTGCGAAGTGCATCTATAGTTTGGTCATTAAACCAAATAGAGACTTCATTATTGGCTTCTGGATAAACCGCATCCTTATAACGGTATGTAATTAATACTGGAGTATCGGAAGCAGCTAGTGGATAGACATAAAACAAATTACCCAGAGTGGCATATTTAGTAGGCAATCCATTTTCTGCTCCATTATTAAAAAGTGAGTTTAAATCATCAAATGGAATCGCGGTAAATCCCTGGCGAACTCCATAATATACATAAGAAGATAATGGCGCGGGAAAAGGAGGAGATACTACGGCATATTTAGCGTCTATAAGTTCATTAAAATCATCTGGAAACGTAAAGAAATTAGTTCCTGCATCTATTGTAAAAAATGCTTGTTTAACAAACATCCAGGGATGATTTTGCTCCATGTAAATAATGGCGGTCACAATGGCATTTGTTACCCCAAAATCAAAATCCGCACCACTTTTATTGGTTTCGTATAAGATTCTGGTTTTCAAATCACCTAAAGTTCCCGCCATTTAAATACCTCTACTGATATTCAGAGGTACAATAGTAAGATACTCTTAATCTGATTGTTCCTGTGGTTTGCGCTGTTGCTACAGTTCCACCTACAGTTACGATTAATTGCGGATTAGCTCCATTACCATACAAATAACCAGAACCTGAAGTCACAACGCCATTTGTGAGACCCTGCGCCTGATTAATCCACCGGGTTACTTGTGTAGCTGTAGCAGAACCTGCCTGAGCCGCATTAATAAACCGAGTTGCTGAACCTGAGTCACCCACACTAATTGTTGCAGTAGGGGTGGCATTAGTATCTAAAGGAGGCATGATTAATTGTGTATCTACAATTCTAAATCCACTATTTGGGAGTGCATTAGCTGGAGTAGTATAAGTATCCCCAGTTACTACAGCTCCAAGGAGTGTATATTCAAAATCAATCAAATATAACTCACCTGGCTCAAATTTAGGTGGATAAGAGCTATAAGGAAGTATTTGTGAAAAATTGTAAGCAGTAGCCATGATATCCTCCTATATTAATGAATAAGTTGAGATTACGATCACGCCATTATCATTGCTGTTGAATTGGACTTTTTTAATTCCAAATACACCAACCATGGCAAAGCGTTGCAATTGTGCGATATCATAGTAATCACTATTAATTCTGAAACCTGCCACTTCAGCACGACCATCGGAATAGCCTTTTCCAAAAGCAATAGCACCTGCATCACGACCACAGAAGATTGCTCTACGGCAGTTAGATACAGCGGCACTTGAGCTTCCGTTTACGCCTAAAGGAAGTTTGTCAGAGTTAAATATGCGAGTTTGAGAGAACACAAAGCTACGTTGGATTTCACCTTCACCACGACCCGAAGTAATGAGAGATTGATTGATATCACGGAACTGGAATGGACTCGTAGTATCATTCAATAAGTCATTATATTGTTGAGTATGTACATAGCAGTGATATTTTACTTCACTGGTTTCTGACAATGGACGAATGTAAGGTCTTGCAGTTTGAGCAATAACTTCAGCATTTAAAATGTAACTAAGTTTCATTGTAGCTGTAGTATCGGCTCCGACTGCCTGATCTGTAGCAAGATTGTTAGCTCTTATAATGCGTTGAACACCTGAAGCTGTAGAAGGTGCAAGAGCAGCATTAAGACCTTCGATCTTAAGTCTGTCATTACCAGAGTAATTCTCACCATCATAAGTAATAGTTGTTGCAGTATTACCAGCAAGTTGATTGAAAGCTCCTAAGACGCCGCGAACTTTCATCCATTCAGACATAACACGATAGGTATCTTCAGGGAGGTCATATTGAACGCGCTGAGTATCAATTGTATATGGTGCTGGGATTGAGACAGGAATTCTCAACTGATCAATCAATAGATTGTCAGTGAAATATGTAAGAGCTGATTCCTGACCTGTAGCCGCTGCCGAACCAAGTAAGCCTTGGTCTGTTAAGCGATTAAGGAAAGAAATTGTAACTCTATCTCCTGATTCTTTATTAGTGTTGTCAACTCTTCGTAGTACGCCGGTGCGTATCATTTGCCCTAGCATTTCTGTGTCAGATACGAAGTCATAGAGGGTTCTCTCTGACCACAGTTTTACGGTACTCGAAGAATTGCTTGCAAAATTGGTTGTTGCCATGCAGAAATCCTCGTAAAAATTAAAAAAACAATGAAAATGTCTTGCTTATTTTACGAGGCTGTTTTCCGTGATTGCCCTAACACGAACCTTTTATAGAGTTGCCCATCTCTGTTGGCTGTAACGTCGCCCTATTTAGCAAAGAAATGCGATAAACTACAAATGCTTATCACATTTCTATATCATACTATAATAAATGTTTCGTCAATCAAAAATGTGGACGAGGCGCACTAACCTTCTCCAAACGCTTATGGAACTTCACTGGGTCAAATGGGCTTTGAGGATTCTTAGGGTCAATTCTAAGGTTATCAGAATCATTCTCATCAATATTGCTTGTCATATTGATTGAGTTAGGTAACCCATTAATTGAGGCAGATTTTTTCATATTGTCATTAATTGCATCTAGATTTGAACCGGCTTTAGCCTTTGGTTGCGCAGATTTAGGAGAATAACCATAGCTTTTAGCCATATTATATGCGACTTCTGCTGCATTTTTACCACCATTTACGGCTGCTACCATAGTGTTTTGTAGCTTTTGCTGTACAAATTGTTGTGCCTCCGTTTCAGAGAACAAAGTCCTTGCAGCATCAATTTCGACTTTCTCCAGATATTGTAAGGCATTATTGAAGTCAGGGTGATCTTTCTCAAAGGTTTTTCCATCTGCTACCACTCTATTGTAATAGTTTTGTTGTTGAGTTCGTTGATTAGTTTCCTGAGTTACGCTCTCAATTTTTTGCTTAAGGTTATTAATCTCACGCATATACATCTTATGAGCATCAGGGTCAAGAGGGTCATATTCTTCTACTAATTCAGGTTGCTCTTGATTAGCAGATAATTGAGCCTGTTTAAGCATCTCAAGTTGAGTTTCATAGCGTATTTTGGCTTCTCTTTCTGCTTGTAACTGTTCTTCAAGAGCTTTGCGTTTCTCTATTTCCTGGTTAAATCGGGACTTAGGAATGTATTTATTTTCTTTATAAGACTCATCAGGCGAGGCTTCAGATTCAGAAACATCAGGCTCAGACGCCTCTTCAAGTTTTTCTGGTAGAGTGGTTTCCGTTGCAAGTATTGGTTCATCATTAGACTCCTTTTGTACGGGTTCAGGTATATTTGAATTACTTACTTTCTCAAGTTCTTCGTGGAACTTATCAGCGCTAGAGAAAATATCATTGTTTTGCTCGGTCATAATTACCTTTATTTGTGTTATTAGCAGACCTTTCAGGTCTGTTTTTATCATGCAAAGGAGTATGCATTGCCACTCCAGCTTTTACATGTTCGCTGATTGTTTTTGCTTCTATATAATCGATATCTGCGGCTTGTCTTAATGGCGAGAACTCTGCTTCCGCCTGTTTGGTCTGCATTTCTATTTGCGAACGCATTGCTTCTACTTTCAGTTTCTCTGCCGAAGCATTCTTATAGTTAGTTTCAGACTCTAATAGTGCTTGTTGGACTGGGTCTGGCTCTGGTGGAGGCGGCGGTTTCATCATTTCAGTAACTTGCTCTTTAATCTTTGAATTAAATGGTGCAAATTGCATTGCTAATGGTAAGAAATTCACAGGAGAAGGCGAATTCATCGAAGTCACCTGTAAATCCAGGAGTTTTTGGAATGTATCGTTGTCCTGATCTGGTGTTGAAGGCATTTCATCAACAGTTATGTCATATTCAGCGGCAATTCTTGACTTAGTAAGTGGGAAAAACTTCTCAGTTCCCTCACCGGTAACATTCTTGATTAATCTCCCTTCATTATTATCAGCAAGTATCCTTACTACATCGGTAAATAAATAAGCTATTTGCTGCAAAAAGTAATACTTTGAGTCAAAATATATAGCTAATGGCGTAAGACTCTGTCTAATCTGCTGACGCATAAAAGAACTATTCATCTCTTTAGACTGCATCATTCCCATAAGCTCAGGAGTTACACCACAAACCTGCATGATTTGCTGATCTGCATATTGTATCATCTCAAGTACACCTGCCGGTATAGGCGGGGTGATCTTAGGGCGACTCTTTGCTAATCCCCCCGGCTCATATACTGTCACATGCCTGGCTTTTGCATAAGTATCTATAAAAGCATTGATATCATCCACAGCATCACGCTCTATTTCAACGCCACCTTTAGGTATTGTTTGCAAGAATCCTACATAATCTGCCACTGCCTGATTTAATAAACGCTGAGGTTCTTTACAAGACCTTCCAAGGCCATAATAACTTTGCGTTAGCTCGCTAAACTGACCTGTCATAAACTTGATAGAAAAGCCAGTGTGAGAATAGTTCTCCGACTTTTCGACTACTTTACTTCCAGTTATAATAGCTCGATAGTATTTAAACTTATGCTGCTTGGTGGACTTTATTTTAATACCTGCCGGCTCAAGCATCATCTTAAGATCACTAATTTGAGACATTTTCTCAACTGAGAAAAGAGAATCTCTTTGCGGGTCAAACTCAAATCTCTGAGCATAATCCATCATAAGCGCTTGTATCAACTGAGCAGCTTCAGGAGGGAAGTCATTAAAGTCTAAATCCATAAAGGGGTTTTTTACCCTATAGAAGGGCTCTTTTTGTCTCCACTGGTATTCATATACCACCCCAAGGGTTTTCACTGCTAAAACCGCATTAAAAAACTCAAGGATACGTGCATCAAGTGCTGCATCATATATACTATCAAAGTAATCAGCTCCATATTGCTCTTTAATGAGCTCCTGATTCATTACTTTGAGTCTTACTACATAATCACTATCAGTTATATTCTTTGCACGTGCTGCGTTATCCCAGAATAAAAAAGCCGGAAACAAACGCTCAATAACGCATTCCCCATCGGGATTATTGTCATAATTAATACTTACATCTACTGCCCCTATACCGCATATAAGCATATCTTTGAATGATAGAGTATATGCCATATAAGCATGTGCATTCTGCTCAATGTATTTCACTGCAGGGTTCATGATATCGCTTGCAAAACCCTCTTGCTCTTCATCATGTAATCTTGGAAGGTAGTTTATATCCAAACGGTTTTGTATCTCAAAGCCGCATATAGACTCAAGAATAGGCGCAGTACGATTGATATTGATAATAGCCTGTGAGTTCTTAGTCTGAGTGTTTATACCTTCAGTAGTCCACTGGTTGCCTTCAAACAAGGCATAGTTCTCCCGAACTTCATATTGCCGCCAGTCTTGTGATATTGTAAGCGATTCATTCAATCGAGCTTCCATGCGTGCAATGATATCTTCATCATTAGGCAAACCAATAAAAGCTTCATTTAACTGTTTGTCTATCATCTACAGATTATGTATTTCAATAGTTTATAGACTATCTCAATAAATGATTAACAGCAAAGGGAAAGTGTGAAGCAACCATTTCCATTAAGGAAATTATATGATAAGCTTTAAAAGCTCATTTGTAGGCTGTGATAGAGAATATCTATCGAGGATAACAAAAGTTGGCAATCGGCAGTAATCGTGGGTTCGAATCCTACCCTCCAAGCTAACGAATGAGCACAGAATATCTACTTTTTAGGCCATTTTGGGAACTCAACACCTATAAGATTTTCTACTTTTTTGGTATGCTCTTGCTTATAATAATCTAAAAACATTGTATCGATTTTATATTTTCTATTTAATCGCCTATATTTACTCTTCCAATTATTACGCCCACGCTTAGCTCTTCTCGCTTCAACATTAGCTATATTATATAAATTCTCAGCTTTCTGTAATTTACTTCTCAATACATCACGCTCTTTTAAGAAAGCTTGCATTTTAGCCTGATTATGAGTGTATTCAATTAAATCGGGAGGTAACAATTCAAAGTAATTATAAAGATATTTCAGCTTTTCATTTACTATACTTAATTGCTCTACATTCAATGACTTCCAATTAGAAGTCATTTCAATTATTTCCATAAGATATAGCGCTAGATTATTAATTTGGGTCATCATCACCTTGCAAAAAAGGTATAAGCTCAAAAGATATCTCTCTTAGCTTCTTTATGATCTCTTTTAAGATTATATCTTTATCAGGGTTATTAAATGTCATCTTTTCTAAGAGTACTGCTACTTGCTCAAGCATAGGCTTTAATTCTAGTATCTTATTCATATCCGCTTTAAGAAAATGAGCTTTCATATTCTTAAGTTCCCTTTCTAAGAGTAAGTCTTTAACTTCTTTAGCTAACTCTTCACTTATAGGGGTTCTGTCCTTTCTAATGGCTTTGATCGTGCTTTTCTTAAAATCATCAATATAATAAGCTATTTCATAGTCATCTAAGCGTATATTGTCAGTCATTTTTCTTTGTAACCTCTTCACGTAATTTATAAGCAGCTTTTAATAACACAACAGTATTCTCTACTATTCCTGCATAAGTCTGCCTCAATGTAGCTATTGAGTCATCTATATTAGGGTTCAATCTTACTAATTGAGTTATTAAAAGTCTAGCATTTAACATTTCAATAAAACTAACGCGGGCTACATTATCCATTTTATATTTATCAAATAAGCCATCAAACTCTTCTAGCATTATCTCAAATGTTTTAAAATCTACTGGTGTTGACATGTTAACTCCTTTTATTGTAAGTTTTTTTCAATAACTCTATACTTTCTTCTAATATTGCATTGTTACTATCTCTCATTGATTTTATAGCAGCATCTAAATTAGGTGCATTAGCTACTAAGTTAGATATAATTTGAGCCTTAACTATAGTATCCAATATCGCACAAGCCTGATAGCCATACAAATTATGCTTCTCAATTACTTTCTCTATATCTGTTTTTACAGAATCATATAAAGCGAAATTCAGGCTCTTTATCTGAGTTGTATCCATTTTGTCGGCTCCGCCAATATGGTTGATGTGTGCATATTATCTATATAATTCGTAATAATTCAACTTAGATTTTTTAGGATACATAATAGGTACATCACAAACACGTGCAAAGGCGTCTAGGAAGTCATCATGCTTTCCGGCAGGGAACTGTGTATACTCTTCGTCTTTGAAGTATGTTACTAAGTCCACTTCACGCCCTAGGTAGTTCTTTTTCTTTAGGAATAACGGCAGCCATATCTTACCATCTTCAAATAGCGGTGCAAGCCTCTCTATGCGGTCATTCTTTTTCATCTTGTTACCCCCTACCTCAGTGATAGAGAACCTATAGTTGCGATATTCCATCGCCTGTCGCATGTAGTCTATATCTATCTGCATGCCATACTTCTCATAATAGATCATCTTAGGTTGGTACTTTTCATGTATTTTAAACACTAGGTTCTCACGCTCTTTGATATTAAGCTTGTCAACCCATGCGTCAATCAGATATAGATGACCATCCTTGTTAGCCCCTATCACTACTATAGCTGTGTTATCGCTTTCCTTATCCTTTGAGTTTGCAGGATCAACAAAGACATAGATATTCATTTCATTCAGGTTGAGCTCTTCACGATAGTATTGCAGCCATGCTTCCTTAAACACATTACCGCCGTCAAGTATAGGCGTTTGCATATAGAGAGCTGCCCAGTCACGTGAAGACACTGTATTGCGTATGTTAGTTAGGTTCTCAATGCTATACCGCTCAGGCCATAAGGCTTGCTCTATGCCTTGCTCATTGCGAGTAATTGCTGGTAGTGATATCACATGCCAAGGCTCTTTCTTCTCATGCAGCAACCAGCCTGACAGATCATCATTATGCCAGCGTGTTTGTATGATGATAATAGCACCATCTGGCTCTAGCCTTGTGTAAGCCGTACTACTATACCAGTCTTTGATTCTTTGCCGTATAAGTGAGCTATCTGCCTCTTCATGGTTCTTTATCGGGTCATCTATGATCAAGCAATGCGCTCCACGGCCTGTTATAGCTGCGCCCATACCCACAGCATAGTAAGAGCCGCCTCTAGTAGTGCTGAACTTCTTAGCAGCCGCTGAATCATCAGCTAGCATAGTTGTCGGAAAGATCATATTATAAAGAGGGTCTGTAATATGATTGCGTACCTTGCGCCCGAACTCTTCCGCAAAATCCTGACCATATGTAGCAAAGATAATATTCTTCTCAGGGTTACGCCCAAAGTACCATGCAGGAAACATCTCACTAGTCAGCATTGACTTACCATGCCTAGGCGGGCAACTGATCATCAAACGCTTAATAGCTCCACGCTCCACTTGCTGTAAAGCGCTAGCTATTCTCTTGATGTGATAGGGTGTAGTATCGAACTGCGGATTAAGTGCCTTGGCGAAAGCCCTAAGCTTACTAAAGGCTATATATTCTAGTGGTACATCTTTATATTTATGTTGTGCTGGTGTCGCTGTCATCATCGCGCACATTGACTATTTCGTCTATTTGATCTTTGCCAAGGCTTTGAGCTATCTTGAAAGCTATCTCATCCTTATTGCCTATTTCCACTACCTGTGAAGTCTTACCGTCAATGCGCTCATAAACCTCTTTAATCGCTGCTGTGTCGCCGCTTGCAGCTTTCTTTGCTAATGCTTGGTTGATTAATGCTGCATGCGTGTTTACATTGCCGAACTCATCAACTGTTTCTGTTTCAAGCAATGCTCTAAGCATGGTTGTCATATTCAAACGGCCTTTAGGTTTGCCTAGCGGATTGCCTGTTTGTCCAGGTTTAAAGGGTTTTAAGTTAGCGCAACGCTTCTCATAAAGGGTCACTGAATTTTCATTGATATTTGATTGCGAAACATCGTCACTCATAAAGCCCCCTTATCTGCAAAAGGTTCAATATGTATTACAACAGGGAATTCAGGGTCATCATCAAGATCATTATATATATATGCGATATCATGTTTATTATTGTCGCATTCAATACCCACTCGTGCATCAGGATTGCATTTAACTAGTAATGTAATAAGCTCTTTAATGATCATGAAAACTTCCTTTCAAGCTGTTTAAATTCTTTAAGTGAAAGCTCTTTGATATGTATTAATTCATGCGATTCAGGGACTATTTTCCTTGTTAACTTATAAATACTTAATACAGTGCGACGCAATTCGTTAAGAAAAGCAGGAAACTTACCATGGCAACTAATTGCAGCCTCATAAGGTGTATTGAACTCGCTATAATAGCCTTGAGTGGTATATTGTAATTCGTTATCTATAGTTCCACTTACCCACAAAGCTCTATACCAGCATTGATATATATGTTTTGTATTCTCAATCATAACTTAAACCTATTTGCTCTAGTGCTTGCGTTAATATCATGTTTGCCATGTCATCTGTTATTTCACTTTGTTTTTCTTCACACTCATAAATGGTAAATTGTAAGTATTCAGGCTCGCAGGGGTCTATATAAAGCCTGACTTTAAGCTCACCTATATTTACAATGCCTTTTTCAATCATTTGGGCGTTAAATCCCCCTTATCAACCCAAATAGTTCTATACATTGTAGTATGTGGGTTGTGATAATCATCTTTAAGTCTGCTAGTGACTGTAATATCTATTTGGTAGCCATTTATATAATTAGGCGATATAGGCATGTCGCTAACTTTATGTTTAACTGCAACTTCCCATTCTTGATTAGTAGTAGTGCGTAATACGGCCGATATAAGGCCGTCAATATGGTTTATAGGTATTTCATGTAAACTTTCTAAGCTCATTATTTACCTTTCTTTTTCTTTTTGCTTTTACCGGCTTCACTATAAGCTATAGCTACAGCTTGCTTTTGTGGGTAGCCAGAATGTCGCAATTCTGATATATTCTCACTTTTAATCTTATTTGATTTTCCTTTTTTAAGAGGCATAATGATAACCTTGATATGTGTTAAATGTAAAAAACCTTTTAATGTAAAGCCTTATCGCAAGCTTAAAGCTATTTGTTGTTCTAGAGCTTGTTTGTGGCATATAACCAAAGCTCAACGTGAACCACAAAGACTTAAAAGTATTACTGGTAAAATTCCTTATAATAAGAATTTGATTAAGCATAATTGTCTTTACTGTAGTAAAGAATTCTATGACTCGCCATGCAAAAAAAGAAAATATTGCTCTAAAACATGCGTCAATAAACCTATAAAAGCTGTTTGGAAAGCCAAATATACTACTGTTAGAAAAAATTTGATTAGGCGTAATATGATCAAAGAATGTGAGCAATGCGGATATAACAAAGAGCCTAGAATACTTGGCGTACATCATAAAGATAGAGATCGACATAATAATCTGCCGGATAATCTTATGATTTTGTGCCCTAACTGTCATTCTCTTGAACATATAAAACACATACCTCACGGTTTTAAAAAATAATTTACTTTTTCATACGGCATATTATACCTTTTATTTCATTTGATTCTAACTCATTGATTATTTTAGTAATTGAGTTATAAAGATATATCCCCGCAACTGATACTATTAATAGGATAATAAGTAATGCCACGAATAAAAACTCTAACACTGAATCACAAAGCATCAAATTGTATTCATACTATAATTCCAAAGGAATCAGATATTTGCAAGTCTTTTGTAATGTTAGTTAAACAATTGCAATCTGCGGGCTACTTTGAGAAGCCGTTTGCGCTTATACACATAGCGAATGAGAATATGAATAGTAAGGGCTACCGCTGGCATTTAAAAGCACTAGGATTAATGCCGGGTGTATTTGATTATATGATACTTTTTGCAAGTGGATGTGCCTTTATAGAGTTCAAAAGGGATAATAAATGTAAATTATCGCCTATGCAGATTAAGTTTTCTACATTGCTAGATTCCTTAAATATCAAGTGGATAGTCACAAGTAATATAGACATTGCAATAACATTCTTAAAAAAAGTGATAAAATAGTGTTTTTTGTTATTGACACTATTGAGTTAATGAGTTAGAGTACTTTCATGAGCGCAGATAAAGCGTTTAATACAATCAATAAGGAGTACTAACTATGAGTAACACAATAACAATCAAGATCACTCGCAATTACGGCGTAGAGGCAATCTATCCTATTTGTGACACAGGCTTTAAAATCCTAGAGCTAACTGGCAGAAAAACGCTTTTACGCAAGGATATAGACACGCTTAAGAGCCTAGGCTATACAATCAACATTCAATCTCAATCATTATAAGGGGAATATCATGAGAAAATTTTCATTACAGCACATTCTTGACACAAACAAAGAATATCTTGAGCTTTTAAATGCTAATAGGCCGGTTGATACTGATTGCCATGCATATTATATCGACGGTGAAGATGAGAACGAGCATTTTGTCATTACTTATGGTTATTTAAAGGATTGCGTGAAAATACGCTGCGCTCTTTATGAGAATGGCAGAATTAAAGGCTCACTTCAATACTTAGATGATATGAGGGGCGCATAACATGGCAAAAGATTTTACAATACGTAACTTTGTAGACAAACACATCTATTCAAATGTCACAAACTTAATGAATGCATTCTTACTTTATGAGCCGGAGCGTTATGATGATATAGAAAATATGTATATAACGCATGATGATGACGGTAACGAGTTGGAAGATCAAGATATAAAAGATATTACCCAATGGTATAGGATATCTAACTATCTTTATGAAAAATTGAGTGAAAAAGGTTATATTGTCTTTGATATTTGGGACGAAAAATATTGGGGACGCGAAACTTACGGTCAACTCATTGAAGATGATTATGTAATTGAAGATATCTATAAAGATTTAATGAATGGGAGTAAATAACTATGACCGCTTTAAAACAATTTATAAGAAAACATATATTTTTAGATATGAATAGAATCATAGACCAGCTTTTTAAACATAAATTAATCGGTGATGATGATATCTTTAATTTTAGGCCTGATGATGATAAACAAATGATACCTGATGAGTGGCTTTCGGTTACTTATAAAATGAGTGAATGGCTCATAAAACGTGATCAACAGGTAATTCAATACTGTAATCGGTTTTTTTGGGGGCGAGTTATTGAAGATGAGTCATTGGAAGATGACCGTGTAGTCTTAGATATCTATAATCATTTACATAAGAATGAATTGGAGGCCAAGCAATGAGTAGTATATTTACTTTAGGTCATTATCGGCGTGAAAAAATAGCTGATGACCTATATTATCAAAAACGCCTTGATAATTACCGCCGTATTATAAGCAAAAGCCTTTCTTGTAAGAATAAGCTGCGCATTGAATTTAAGGGCGGCAATTTTGCTCTTTATTATACTTATACAACTGGTGAAGAAATCTTTGTTTATGAATGTGATGACAAAGGCATGAAAAAGTTTTTAAATGGTTTTTTACATGGGCACTTTTTTAATTGGAATGAGCCGCAAAACAACAGTTGAGAAGCTAGAGCAGTTGCTAAGGGATTATGGCCTTGGTGATGACTTGGCTATAGATGATAACTACGGCTATACGATCTTGCATTACTCGGAAAGCAAGCGTGTAGTAGCAAAGGGCGGTAAGGCTGCTATCGCCCGCGCTATTGCAACGTTTGTTGAGGGTATGCACTTTCAAACACAATGGCAGCATATTAATAAACTTAAACGTAAACGGAGAAAGCCATGAGCGAATACCATTTTAAGAATATAGAGAATTTAAATAAACTTATAGAGCAGTTAGATTTGCATAAAATATACAAAATAGTAGCTGATTTACACACTCTTAATTGTTACAAGTTAGTTGAAATAGAAACAGGCATGCATCACGCTTACGGAAGCTTAGAAAACTTAAACTACTACATTGACGGTTTTATGGCTGGTAAACGCTATGTAAACTACACTAACTCACTAATTTAGGAAAAAGCTATGAATGATCAAAAGAAAGTACGCCTGAATGTATACCTTGAGCCTGAAGTTGATGAGGTATTGCGTGCGGTGAGTGTATTAAGTAAAGTATCTATAACCGACATTATAGATGATTGCCTTAAATACGCTTTATACACTGATTATATACCTTCACTTAAAGGCTTTAACCCTGCAATCAAAGATGAGCTTATAGACTACTTGCGAGATAAAATTAACCCTGCGCCTTTCTAGGGCGGCCACGTTTTTTAAGCTTAGCTTTATTTAAAATAGGTGCTTTTGCTGCAGTAATCGTTACAAAATCACCGGAAGTATTTTTGCAAAATTCAAGTATATCTTGGTCATAAAACTTTTTTGCCCTATCATTTTCAACTTTTATTTCATTCATTTGATCTTGAAAGCAGTCTAAAGTTACCCCGTGATGATTATATTTATTGCGTAGCTCTTCAATATTCTTTTCGTTTTCCCGCGCGCAGTTCAAAAGTAAGTCATTAAATTCTGTTTGTCTTTGCCAGTTTTCTATATTAATTCTAAACTTGGATTTAACCGCTCTATGATAAAAGTAAAATCCACCTAACGCCCCAGCAAAACCTGCTAAATAGTTTAATGCTAATGCTAGAATCATTGCAGCTAAGTCAAAGTTTTCAATCATAGTTACCTCTAAGTTGCGGTAGGTTTTACATCTTTTTATTTTACTTTGCAAGCACTTATTGTATAATTTGGAATCTATTAAGCTCTCATAGGCTTGTAGACTCCTTAAGGCATAGGTGGGAAGAATGGCCTATGCCTTTTTCAGTTATCCGGAATTTCCGGAATACTCAGAAAAAATGGCTCTTTGCTCAACTGAAAGCCCTTCCATCCATTTTTCTTCCGCAAGCTTTCTTGCAGCTTCAACCTCCCAATTATTAGTATTATTGCATATTACAGACCTTTTTACTTTGAAAAGCCCTAGGTCAATTGAATGGTTATCAATCTCTCGCTCATAACGCTGAATTGGTTTTGGTTCAGGGTACTGCTTTTGTTCATGGTAATTGCGCCTTTGTTCCATTGAAATAAATGGCTTGCCTTGCAAAATGTAGTGCTTTTCCTTTTCCTTTGAGGTCTTGCAAAAATGAAAGTACATCGCATTGGCTTGCTTTTGGGTTAAGTAGACTTTTTTGCCACCGGCTTGCTTAAGGGTATAAGCTATCCAACTTCGTCGCTCTGAGTCGCGTTTTTCATAGTTAAAGCCGAGGATTCTCTCAAGGTTATTAATTGTGTAAAGATCAGGCGACCAGTCATAGGTCAATTCAAACATACCATCCTTAACTATGAGTTTTGGTACTGACTCTGTCGGTTTTTCCGACAAAGTGTTTGAATTAGTATTAATACTATCTTCTCTCTTAGAGAGATAAGATAGTGGGACATTTTGGCTTGAAGTGTAGTGATAGTGCGGGTTTTGAGGTAGGGTAAAATTTAGACAATAGAGATTAGATTTATTGAACCCTCTTTGCTTTTTATTGATAATTCCAAGTTGCTCAAGAATATGTGTTCCACGTTTAATATGTCGGGCTGTATAACCCAAATCATCGGCAAGCGTATCAAGTTTATGCCAGAAAATTCCTGTCCTATAATCACTAATATGCATAAAATGCTTAAACACTATCCTAGCAATAGGAGGTTGATCAGCTAATTTACTGAGAGAATCCCTTTTAAATTTTCGGCGTAAATGCTTGGTAGAAAGGGTGTTTAAAGGGTTTTGTAATAATTTAGCAATATAATTATTGCTATTATTATCAAATAATGCTTGTCCATTAAAGGTTTTTGAAGTATTTAATTGAATAAGAATCTTGGGTGCCTCCTTGTTTTGAGTGGGATTAAAACAAAATAGGCGCCCTTTCTTTTTTTGTAAAGATCAATCTTTTAAAATGTTTAATCTCTCCTGACAAAATCTTGAAATAAGTTCCTTAAAACATCCAAGAATAGTCCCATGTTCATTATGATTAAGAAATCTTCATAACTGCATTCAAACGAAGGAATTTCTTTTTGAAGTCTACTATAAATATATTCAAAATGCATTCCCCCATACATAAATTTACAATCTTTTATTTTTAAATCTAAAGTTTCATTATTCAAAAAATCTATTTGATCTAATTGTTCAAAAAAAAGGTTCATTTTAAGTTGTTTTTTTAAAGATCTTTTCCCTTCAGAAATATCAAGTAAACTTAATTCCTTTTGCTGCTTGAAAGCCTCTTTGAAATAATCCTTATCCTTTTCAAGTATTTCATTGATTTTATTTTTCCATGGCATATTTTCTCCTTTCCAATTTGTAGATTAGCACATTATACTTGTAACCGGATTTATTAGTAAAGTCCATTATACTAGGGAATGTAACTCATTGGTTAAGAGCCTGCTTTTGATGAAGTGCAGTGGTGACGGTTCGATTCCGTCCATTCCCACCGTTTTACTTAAAGATATCTTACTTTAGTCAGTTTATCCCTAATAGCCATCAGTAATGCGCTATTGCCCAAATTCTCGGCTTCCAAATCAAGGAAATCCTTGAAAAAATTGTTCAAATACATTTGCAAACTCTGCTCTTTATGGGCTGCCATCATCTTTAATGCAGCTAAAAGGTGCCTATCTAGCTTAGTCTGGACTAAAACAAATCCATCAGGCATGCGAGCACGCTGTAATTTCCTCTTTTTTTTCATACCATCAATTAAATCATTGACACAATTATTTATCAATACTATCATTGCTTCTGTAAACAGTCAATAAGGAGTTTTTTATGTGTAGTTTTTTGATTTACATTGGACAGTTATACCTAGGAATCGTAGTAGGATTATATCTTATAGGTATAATATTAGGTGTAATTTTTGGAGATTAGATTATGAGTCTTACCTATCAACAGCGTATAGAACGCAAAAAAGGATTAGGCGGAAGTGATTGCGCAGCTATCCTGGGATTATCCCCCTGGGCTACACCTCTAGACATATTCTTTGATAAGCTCAATTACGATGAGCCGGAACTTGAGGAAATTACCCCGAACCAACGCTGGGGAAACTTACTTGAGCCTATAATCATAAGTGAATTTGAAAGGATAACCGGACTGTCATGTGAACCTAACCAAAAACTTAGAGTACATCCTGATTATCCTTTCATGAGGGCTAATATAGATGCCTATATTCCTGAAATCAATGCCATTTTGGAATGCAAAACCGCTGACTACTTTGTTGCTCAAAATTGGAAGTATACTTCCCAGGATGACATTCCCCATTACTATTTGGTTCAATGCGCCCATTATGCCGCAGTTTATAATGTTGAGATAGTTTATATAGCTGTACTCATAAGCATAAATGACTTCCGCATCTATAAGTACACTCGTACTCCTGAATTAGAACGAATCATTATTGACCGGGAAAGTGCCTTCTGGAATGGGAATGTATTAACTAAGTACCCACCCCAACCAAGCGATCTTAACGACGTAAAAAAGCTCTGGAGTAAATCTACAGAAGGGTTGAACAAATCAGTAGATGAGTATATAGAGTCTGTGTTCTGGGAAATGTCCCGGATAAAGGCTCAGGTAAGAGACTTAACCAAACTTATTGAAACTCAGCAAATGTATATCACTGATTTTATGCAAGACGCAGAAACTTTAACGGATGCACAGGGTAAGATGCTTGCAACCTGGAAATCTCAAAAGAGTAATCGTGTAGACTTGGACAAACTTAAAAAAGAGCACCCAACGGTTTATGATGAATGTATTAAAGAAACTCAAACCAGAGTCTTTAGGATTAAAGAAGTATTATGAAAATCAATCTATTAGCTTACAAAAGGCTTATTCTTTACTTACGGATTTATACAACCATTCTGTATGTAGCCAGCTAAGATGTGATATCATCGAGGCAAAGAAGGCGCTCAATGAGAAGCTAATAGATATAATAAATGTTATTGAAGGATTAAAATTTAAAGAGGTAAAAACTATGTCTACAACTCAAACACTTCCAGAAAATACCGCAGTTATTAAGAAAGCTCCTACTATAATGTCTTTTCTTAATAGCCCAGCTTTTAAAAAGCAACTTGAAGCAGTGCTTCCATCAACACTTACACCTGAGAGGCTTGTGCGTATAGCTCTAAGTGAAATGCGCATGAATCCTAAGCTTGCTGAATGTGACCCGATGAGCTTTGCTGGTGCCATTATGCGCTGCGCTCAAATCGGCCTAGAACCCTCTTCTGAAAGGCAATTGGTATATCTTATACCTTTCAAAAACAACAAAGCCAATAGAATGGAATGTAATGTAATGGTAGGCTATAGAGGCTTTCTAGCGCTAGCTAGCCGGTCAAATATATACATAGAAAGCGATGTAGTCTATGAAAACGATGACTTTGAATTCCAAAAAGGCTTAGATACCAAACTTAGTTTTAGACCATGCCATAACGGACAAAGAGGTGCTATTATAGGAGCTTATGCCATGGCCAGGGTAGTACTTCCTGATAGTACTATTATCTTTGTACCTGAGTTTATGCCTAAAACGGATATAGATAGGATTATGACAACTTCTAAGAGCTCAGGATATGGTGACTCACCGTGGAAAACTAACTATGATTCTATGGCACGTAAAACCGTTATCAGAAGGCTCTTCAAATATATACCTATGAGTGCTGAGATTGATTCAGCTATTAATACCGATGAGCTAGCTGATAGAGATGACCAAGATAATGCCTCATTAATAGTTAATGAAATCTCTGGACAAAATATTGAAAACGATATATCACCCCAAACTAAAGCAGAAGCTTTGGCTACAATGCTAGAAAACACGGAGGACAAAAAATGAGTCATTTTGATATTTGGTTAGAAACTAAACAATACGAATTAGATGAGGAGTTAGATGATCTTGATAACATAGAATGTGAGATAGCTGACTTCTTAAGAAAAAGCAAACGTGAAGATGAGGACTTATATGACTAGAGAAGAATGTAATAAAATGCTAAAGGAAATATTAAATGAAAGTGCTGAGCACATGGAGAAGCTAATATTAAAGCATAACCTAAAACCTGAAGATACACCTTTTACCATGTGCATTCAAACTGATTCCGATGATTCTATTGCCAATGCTTTTAATATGAAACACATGTCACGAGAACCTTTTAAAGCCTTAACTATAAGCTTCTTCGATCTTTCAAAGAGCTATATGGAAGGCGAGACTTCTCTTTATGTAAGTTTTTTTATATGGCTCAAAATTAACAATAAGGTAGAAGAGTTCAAAAAAATCTTCGATAGTTGCGTTAAAATGAAACTTCCACCAGGAGACTATGATTCTTCATTCTTTGACAACGATTCAGAAACTATGCATTAACTCTGACTTTCTTAGAGCCCATGTTAAGATCATTAGCCTTGTTAGTAACATAACGATAGACCGTGGGCTTGCTTATACTATACATCTCGGCGATTTCCTGAAGAGTATACTTCTTGGAATCATACATCACTTTAATCACGCCTCTGGCCTTAGCATTGATTTTACATGATCTACCTCCTAACCTACCTCTCGCTCTTGCTGCTGCTAAACCGGCTTTAGTTCGCTCTCGGCTTCTCTCACGCTCAGACTCAGCTATTGCGATAAGTATATTAAGCACAAGCCTCCCTACTTGATCTTTGCTATCCAAACCCTCATTAATGCTAATGAGATTAATACCATTAGTGTCTATATAGTTCAAAATCTCATCGCAATGCTTCTTACTCCGCGCTAAGCGGTCTATATTACAAACAACCAATGTATCCCCTGGCCTTAGAAAATGAATGCAGCTAGCCATCTGCGTTCTACTAGGATTACCTCCAGACTCAATCTCCTGGAATATCTTATCGCACCCATACTTCTCCAGGAGATCAATTTGCATTCTTATATTCTGATGCTCTGTAGAAACTCTCGCATATCCAACTTTCATATCTTTATCCCTTTTGCTATTCTAAAAAGTTCAATAGTATTAAAAGCAATATCCTTTTGCCAGCCATCTTCCAAATTTTCATTCAACATAGAAGCTAGTTGCATAAAAATCGAAAACCATTCAGTAATAGGAATTGGTTTCCCCTCATTGTGACCATCCAAACTTAAGAACATAGAACTAATACCTCCATTGTGAGCACCAATTCCTTCCCTAAGAATACTAATCACTCCCAAAGCATCAGATAAACCTTCGGTTTTCTTTTTAACATCCTTGACTTCAAAGCCATTTACCTTTGCTTGAAAGCTCAAATTGTACTTTAAACTGTAATTCATAACTTTCCCTCCAAATATGTCTTGATTATGATAATGGCATTTGATATACTTTGCAAGATTAAACGGGCGTAGCTAAGGTTTTT